>QWCE01001814.1_pt1 | contig 29725 bp, 21 predicted proteins | sample 1972531 | NCBI WGS metagenome assembly QWCE01 (sample SAMN09866716, study PRJNA288562) | Human gut metagenome isolate term4_stool, whole genome shotgun sequencing... | reverse complement strand
TAAGGGAGAAAAACTTGAAAGTATTGAAGGAACTCCTGTTGATATGTTGAATCCACCAAGTGGATGTGGATTTTCAACAAGGTGTGAGCACTGTATGAACATATGTCTTAGAAAAGAACCACCGATGCTTGAAATGAGCGAAGGACATAGATCAAAGTGTTTCCTACATTTAAAGGAGGTAGCAAATGGAAGACAATAAATTACTTGTTTGCGATAATATTGTAAAACATTTCACCGTTAAGGAAACATTTAATAAAAATGCAACAGTTCATGCGGTGGAAGATGTCTCATTTTATATAAATAAAGGAGAGACACTTGGAATTGTTGGAGAGTCGGGATGTGGGAAAACCACTTTAGGAAGAACTGTGCTAAGACTTCACGAACCGACTGCTGGAAGGATAACTTATGATGGGGAAGTTATTTTCGACAGTGAAAAAAACATCAAGGTAGATATGTATCCTTATAGAAGGAAGATGCAAATTATTTTCCAAGACCCTTCAGCATCTCTTGACCCAAGGATGACGGTATCTGAAATTGTTGGAGAAGCTCTTGAAATACATGGGCTTTACAAGGAGAACAGAAGAGAGAGAGTTTGTGAACTACTTAAGCGTGTTGGACTTAATCAGGAACACTCTAATAGATATCCCCATGAGTTTTCTGGAGGACAACAACAGCGTATTGGAATTGCCAGAGCTTTGGCGGTAGAACCTGATTTTATAGTCTGTGACGAACCAATTTCTGCACTTGACGTTTCAATTCAAGCGCAAATTGTAAACATGTTACAGGATATGCAGGAAGAACTTGGACTTACTTATATGTTTATTGCCCATGACCTTTCTGTAGTAAAACATATCAGCGATAGAATTGGTGTAATGTATTTAGGAAAGATGGTTGAGCTTGTGGACTCAAAGAGACTTTATGAAAATCCTCTTCATCCATATACAAAGTCACTACTTTCTGCAATACCGCTACCAGACCCTAAACTTACGAGAAGTTTACAAAGAATAAAACTTAAAGGTGAAATTCCTTCCCCTATAAATCCACCAAAGGGCTGTAGATTCCATGAAAGATGTCCTTATGCAAAGGATATATGTAAAGAAGTGGAACCGGAATTTAGAGAAGTTGAGGAAGGACACTTTGTAAGTTGTCATATCATATAATAAACAAACTAGGAGGAAAAAATGAAAAGGAAATTTAGATTTAAATTAGTTGTACTTATGCTTAGTTTTGTAATGTTACTAAGCGCATGTGGAAACAAGGGGCAAAACCAAGGAACTGGCGGACAAGCTGGAAGTGAAAACGCAGCCTCAAATGAAGAAGCAGGAAGAGAAGATGGTGTATTTGATATAAATATTGCATCAGAACCTGAATCAATAGACCCTGCTCTAAACACTTCAGTAGATGGAGCAATAATGATATCCCAACTTTTCGAATCACTTATAAGATGGGATGATGATGGAAATGGAAACGCAGTATTAAAACCAGGTATTGCTGAATCATGGGATGTATCAGATGATGGACTTACTTGGACATTCCATTTAAGAGATGCTAAGTGGTCTGATGGAAAACCAGTAGTTGCAAATGACTTTGTATATGCATGGAACAGACTTGTAAATCCTGATACTGCTGCAGACTATGAATATATGTTAGACATGGTTAAGGGATATGATAGCGAAGACAAAAAACTTGACATCTCTGCACCTGATGACAAGACTTTCGTAGTTAATCTAAGTGTAAAATGTCCATACTTTGAAGAAATATGTGCTTTCCCTGCAGTAATGCCTGTAAGACAAGATGCAGTTGAAGGTTCAAAAACTTGGACAAACTCACCTGATACAATGATTGTAAATGGACCATTTGTACTTGAATCATGGCAACATAACCAAGTTATAGAAATGAAAAAAAATCCTGAATACTATGATGGTGAATCTGTAAAAGCTGAAAAATTAGCTTTCCACTTACAAGACGACCAAAATGCAATCTATGCTTCATATAGATCAGGAGACTTAGACTTTATAAACTCTGTACCTCAAGAAGAAGTACAAAAACTTTTAGATACAAAAGAACTTAAAGTGCTTCCACAAGTAGGAACTTACTTTGTATGTTTCAACACTGAAAAAGAACCTTTTAACGATGCTAAAGTTAGAAAAGCATTCTCACTTGTAATAGACAGAGACTTTATAGTTAAACAAGTTACAGGTCAAGGTCAAGAACCTGCATCAGGTTATGTACCTTCAGGTGTATACGATGTTGATGGAGCAGAAGGCGATGACTTTAGAAAAACTGGAGGAGATTACTACTCAGTAAAAGTTGACGACTACGATAAAAATGTAGAAGAAGCTAAGAAGCTTTTGGAAGAAGCAGGATACAAAGACGGTGAAGGATTCCCTCAAATAGAATACCTATACAATACAAATGATGGTCATAAAGCCATAGCAGAAGCGCTACAAAATATGTGGCAAGAAAAACTTGGTGTACAAGTAACTCTACAAAACCAAGACTGGAACGTATTCTTAACAGAAAGAAAAGAAGGTAACTTTAATATCGCAAGACATGGTTGGATTGCAGACTACAACGATCCAATGTCCTTCATAGATATGTGGATAACTGGTGGAGGTAACAACGACGCTCAATACAAGAATGATAAGTTTGATGCACTTGTTAAAGAAGCAAAGGCAACTTCAGATCAAGCTGTAAGAATGGAAAATATGCACAAAGCTGAAGATATTTTAATAGGTGAAGATTCAGTTGTTGCACCACTATACTTCTACAACAACTCCTATATGATGAAGCCAAATGTTAGTGGATTATACTATACTCCACTTGGATACTTCTTCTTCAAGGGAGTAAGTGGATTCTAAAACAAGTCAAATGACTCCTTTTTTGAAAGGGGCGGCTGTATAGCCGCTCTTTTTCTGTGCAAAACTTTTTTAATTTATTAGAAGATTTTAAGCTATATGTTATAATTAGAGTAGATAACTATGGGAAAGGACGTGCTTTATGGTAGTTGATAATATAGAAAGATTAAGAAAAAAAATGAAAGAAAAAGGCCTTGACATGTACATTGTTCCTACATCAGATCCTCATTGTTCTGAATATGTTCCTGACATCTATAAGACAAGGGAATTTATATCAGGATTTACAGGCTCTGCAGGTACAGTTATAGTTACACTTGACGAAGCTGGGCTTTGGACTGACGGAAGATATTTTATACAGGCTGCAAAACAACTTGAAGGTTCTGGCATTAAATTATATAAGATGGGGGAAGCGGGAGTTCCTACAATGAGGGAATTTGTAGAAGAAAATTTAGACAGTGAGTCCAAAATTGGATTCAACGGAGAAACTTTTCCTCTATGGCTTTTGGATTATATTATTAAAGATATTCCAAAAGAAAACATATCATATGATTGCACTCTTATTGAAGATATTTGGGAAGATAGACCGGAAAAATCTTCAGAAAAAGCTTTCTTATTAGAAGAGGAGTATGTGGGAGTTTCTGCAAATGATAAGATAAAAGAAATTAGAGAGAAACTTCAAAAGAAAGGTGCAACATCAACTCTTATAACAACCCTTGATGATATAGCCTATGTATTAAATATAAGAGGAAGAGATGTTCTATACACCCCAGTAATACTTTCCTATTTATATATAAGTAGAGAAAAGACAGTTTTATTCATAGATAAAGAAAAGATTACTGATGATGTAAGAAATTATTTAGATAAAACTGGAGTTACGATAAAAAAATATGAAGAGGTTTTTGACTTTGTAAGGGGACTACCTAAGGAAGAAGTTCTTTACTTTAACAATAGAAATATAAATGTTAAACTTTACAGTTCGATTCCAGAGTCTATAAAGACTATTGTAGGTAGGGATATTTCAACAGATATGAAGGCAGTAAAAAATGAAGTTGAAATTAAGAACCAAAGAAATGCCTACATTAAAGATGGTGCTGCACTGGTTAATTTCTTTAGCTGGCTTGAAGAATCTCTTGAAAAAGGAGAAAAAATTACAGAACTTGACTGTTCGGATAAACTTCTTTCCTTTAGAAAAGAACAAGACCTTTTTATTGAACCAAGCTTTGGAACAATCTCAGCCTATGGAGAAAATGCGGCACTACCTCACTACTCTCCATCAGAGGATAATCCTGTATATTTAGAAAAAAAGGGACTTTATCTACTTGATAGTGGTGGACAATATAAAGACGGTACTACAGATATTACAAGAACCGTTGCCCTTGGGGAGCTTACTAAAGACGAGATATTCCACTACACAATGACACTTAAGTCACACATATCCCTTATAACTGCAGTCTTCAAAGAAGGAACAAAGTCATCTGTACTTGATATATTTGCAAGGGGACCACTATGGAAAGAGGGAATCGACTTTAACCATGGAACAGGCCATGGAGTTGGATTTGTGTTAGGTGTTCATGAAGGACCTCAAAACATTTCAAGGGCAAATAATGATATAAATATGGTACCAGGAATGGTTACTTCAGATGAGCCAGGAGTTTATGTGGAAGGAAGCCATGGAATAAGAATTGAAAACATAATGGTTTGTGTGGAAAAGAACGAAACAGCATTTGGAAAATTTTTTGGATTTGAATCACTTTCAATTGTTCCAATAGACCTAAGACCGGTTGATAAATCACTTTTAACAGAAGATGAAATTAAATGGATAAATGAATACCATAGAGTTTGCTTTGAAAAATTAAGTCCAAAACTAAAAGGACAAGCTTTGGATTATTTAAAAAGGGCAACTGAGGAGATTTAATGTTTGACATAGAGAAGAATTTAAAAACCTTACCCACTTCACCGGGTGTTTACCTCATGATTGACGAGAATGATACAATTATATATGTGGGTAAGGCTAAAAATCTTCGAAATAGAGTTAGACAATATTTTACACCTTCCGGACAGACTGCTGAGAAAGTCCGGGAGATGGTTAAACATATAGATAGATTTGAATATATCATTGTGGACAATGAAGTTGAGTCTTTGATACTTGAGTCCAACTTTATTAAGGATAAAAAGCCAAAGTACAATATCCTTTTAAAATCTGGAGAAAAATATCCCTTTATTAAAATAACCAAGGAAAAATATCCACGCATTTTAAAGGACAGGGTTATAAGACCTGATGGAGCAGATTATTATGGTCCATTTCCAAATGCCTATGGAGTGACTGAAATCATTGAATTATTTCAGGATATGTATAAAATAAGAAGGTGTAACTTAAATTTTGACAAGGAACAATATTTAAAAAGACCTTGCTTATACTACTTTATACACAAGTGTTCAGGACCTTGCATAAAGGCAGTTACAGAAGAAGAATATCTTAAAGACATATCTAATGTTGAAGATTTTTTAAAGGGAAGACAGAAAAAACTCATTACATCTTTGAAGCACAAGATGGAAAAAGCTTCACAAAATTTAAACTTTGAACTTGCAGCAAGGTATAGAGATAACATCAGCTCTCTTGAAACGATTATAGAAAAACAAATTGTGAGAACTTCCAAAGATAGGGAGATGGATATCATCGCCATGGCAAGGGATAAAGATGTCATTTCCATGCAGGTATTTATCATGAGAAGTGGTAAAATAATAGACAGGGAACACTTCATTTTAGGAGATTCAATAAAGGGTGAAGACGAAGAAGTCTTTTCTTCCTTTATCCAACAGTTCTATTTTGATATGGCATTTGTACCAAAGGAAATTGTGTTACAGAAAGACCCAAGTGATTCGGATACCTTAGTGGAGTATTTAACCAGAATAAAAGGGAAAAAAGTAAAATTTTCAGTTCCTAAGAAGGGCGAAAAATTAAAACTGGTTGAACTGGTTGAAAAAAATGCCAAAGACTCATTAGAAAAACACCTTGCATACCTTAGACGTAGGGAGAGAGAAAGACCAAAAGGTCTTGAAGAACTTGAAAAAATACTTGATATATCTCCACTTTCAAGAATTGAATGTTATGACATTTCAAACATATCGGGAGTGCAGTCCGTTGGCTCTATGGTGGTTTATGAAAATGGACAAAAAAGCCCTGGAGAGTATAGAAAGTTTAAAATAAAATCTGTAGAAGGACCAAATGACTATGCAAGTCATCAAGAGGTTTTAACAAGAAGACTTGAAAGACTCAAACATGAAAACTCTTTAGGAAATAGAGAAGTTTCATTTGGAAGAAGACCCTCTCTCATTATAATTGACGGTGGTAAGGGACATGTGAATGCAGCAAAGTTTGCAATGTCACTTGTAAACATGGAAGAAATTCCAATATGTGGATTATATAAAGATGAATTTCACAACACCAAGGGAATTATATACAATGGAGAAGAGATACCTCTAAAGGTATCAAGTGATATCTATCGTTTTTTATTCGACATTCAGGAAGAAACTCATAGATTTGCCATCAATTATCATAGGAAACTAAGAGATAAGAACATGGTAAAGTCTGAACTGGATGAAGTTAATGGTATAGGAGAAGTTAGAAAGAAAGCACTTTTAAAACATTTCAAATCCATAGAAAAAATAAAAAAAGCTTCTATTACAGAACTTTTGGAAGTGGATAAGATAGATAGAAAAAGTGCAGAAAATTTGTATAATTATTTTAATGGAGCAAAAGATGAAGGGAATTAAATTAAAAAAACTAATCGAAGAGTTGGAGCTTGAAGTTGTTATGGCAAGTTCTGACTTTGAAGAACTGACCATTACCAATTCACAGGTAAATAGGCCTGGGATTCAGCTTTCTGGATTCTTTGAAAACTTTCCAAATAAAAGACTTCAAATAATGGGTAAAACAGAGACTGTATTTTTAAATTCAATGGATAAAGATATAAGAAGACAGAGAATGGAAGGCATTATGTCAAGGGAGATTCCATGTCTTATATTTACCCAAGGTCAAGATATTGACGACTATATAGTAGAGCTTGCAAAAAAGCATGACAAGACATTAATTCGCTCTACCAGACCGACTACAAGGCTTATTTCAAGAATTGATGATAAACTTGCATATTTTCTTAGTGAACAGACTAATATGCACGCCGGTCTAATGGAAGTTTTTGGTATAGGAGTTTTAATAACTGGAAAATCTTCCGTAGGTAAGTCGGAAACTGCCCTTGACCTTATTATTCGTGGTCACAGACTTGTAGCTGATGATGTGGTTGAAGTAAGGAGAATGGACAAGGTACTTATTGGCCAAGCTCCTAAAAATATACGTCACTTCCTTGAAATTCGTGGAATAGGAATTTTAGACATACAAAGGCTATATGGTATAGGCTCTGTAAAACCAGATGTAGAGATAGAGCTTGTAGCATGTTTGGAACCTTGGGACGATGACAAGGAATATGACAGGCTTGGACTTGATATTGAGTACATGGACATACTTGGTGTCAATGTTCAAAAGGTAACAATACCAGTTAAACCTGGTAGAGACATAGCCATGATTGTAGAAGTAGCTGTTAGAAATTACAGACAGAGAAATTATGGATACAACGCGGCTATTGAACTTAGTAAGAGACTGTTTTCAACAAATGAAGAAGAATAACAGTTATGTAAAAATTCAAAGGGGGAAATAAAATGAAGGAAAAGAAAATGCAACCTATGGACGGTAATATGGCTGCCGCTCATGTGGCATATGCATTTACAGATGTTGCAGCAATTTATCCTATAACTCCGTCATCAAATATGGCAGAGTATGTGGACAACTGGGCTGCCTTTGGAAGAAAGAACATATTTGGACAAACAGTTCACGTTTCAGAACTACAATCTGAAGCAGGTGCAGCAGGAGCATTACATGGTGCATTGGTAGCAGGATCATTAGGAACAACATTTACAGCATCACAAGGACTTTTACTTATGATTCCTAATATGTATAAGATCTCAGGGGAACTTCTACCAGGAGTATTCCACGTATCTGCCAGAGCATTAGCAAGTCATGCCCTAAGCATCTTTGGAGACCACCAAGACGTTATGGCAACAAGACAAACAGGTTTTGCAATGCTTGCATCAGGATCAGTTCAAGAAGTTATGGACCTTGCAGCAGTAGCACATCTTTCAGCTATAAAGGGAAGAGTTCCATTCCTACACTTCTTCGACGGATTTAGAACATCACATGAAATCCAAAAGATTGAAGTTATAGACTATGACGAACTTGCAGAACTTGTAGATTATGATGCAATAAAAGAATTTAGAGAAAGAGCTTTGAATCCAGAAAAACCTAAGACAATGGGTACAGCTCAAAACCCTGACATCTACTTCCAATCAATTGAAGCATCAAATACTTATTACGAAAACATTGTTGGAACAACTGAAGAATATATTAATCAAATTAACAAACTTACAGGAAGAAACTATGGTCTATTTGATTACTATGGTGACGAAGACGCTGAAGATATTATCATTGCAATGGGGTCAGTAACAGAAACTATAGAAGAAACTATAGACTTCTTAAGAAGTGAGGGAAGAAAAGTTGGTCTTGTAAAGGTACATCTATACAGACCATTCTCAAAGAAACATCTACTTGAAAAGATACCTGCAAGCGTTAAGAGAATTGCAGTTCTTGACAGAACAAAAGAAAAAGGATCCCTTGGAGAACCACTTTACTTAGATGTTAAATCAACTTTCTATGACGAAGAAAGACAACCTGAAATCTACTCAGGTATCTATGGACTTGGCTCAAAAGATACAACTCCAGGACAAATCCTTGCAGTATATGACAACCTTGTTGCAGAAGAACCAAAGAAGAGATTTACAATTGGTATAACTGATGATGTAACATATAGATCACTTGAAGTAACAAGAAACTTAAATACAGTTCCAGAAGGAACAATTAACTGTAAGTTCTGGGGATATGGATCAGATGGTACAGTTGGAGCTAATAAATCTGCAATTAAGATTATTGCAGACGGAACAGATATGTATGCACAAGGATACTTTGAATATGACTCAAAGAAATCTGGTGGTATTACAATTTCCCACTTGAGATTTGGAGATAGTCCAATAAGATCAACATACTTTGTTGAACACGCTGACTTTGTATCATGTTCAAAACAAGCATACGTTAATCAATATGACCTATTAAAGGGAATCAAAAAAGGTGGTACATTCCTACTTAACTGTATCTGGTCAAAAGACGAACTTGAATCACATCTACCAAACTCATTAAAGAGAAAGATTGCAGAAAACGAAATTGAATTCTACACAATAAATGCATCAAAAATTGCGGCAGACATTGGACTTGGTGGAAGAATAAACATGGTAATGCAATCAGCTTTCTTCAACCTTTCAAAAGTTCTTCCAATCGAAGAAGCAATGGAAAGATTAAAGGCACAAATAGTTAAGTCTTACGGTAGAAAAGGTGAAGACGTTGTAAACATGAACTACAAAGCAGTTGACCAAGGTGTTAACGCGTTAGTTAAGATAGACGTTCCAGAAAGTTGGAAAGACTTAAAAGACGAAGAAGATAACGATGACAACCTACCAGAATTCATCAGAGAAATAGTTAAACCAATAAATGCTCACGAAGGAGACGACCTTCCAGTATCTAAATTTGTAGACAGAGCAAACGGTGAATTCCCACAAGGAACTTCACAATACGAAAAGAGATGTATCGCACTTAAAGTTCCAAAATGGCATATAGAAAACTGTATCCAATGTAACCAATGTTCATACGTTTGTCCTCATGCAGTTATAAGACCGTTCTTAGTAACAGAAGAAGAAAAGGCAAACGCACCAGAAAACTTTGAAACTAAAAAAGCAATTGGTAAAGGACTTGAAGACTACACATTTAGAATTCAAGTTTCCACAATGGACTGTACAGGATGCGGAAACTGCGTTGAAGTATGTCCATCAAAAGTAAAAGCCCTTTCAATGGAACCATTTGAAGAACAATACAAAGAACAAAAAGATAACTGGAAATATGCTCATGAAGTAGTTGGATATAAAGAAGGACTTGTACCAGAAACTAACGTTAAGGGAAGTCAGTTCAAACAACCATTACTTGAATTCTCAGGAGCATGTGCAGGTTGTGGAGAAACTCCTTATGCAAAATTAATAACTCAATTATTCGGAGATAGAATGCTTATAGCAAATGCAACTGGCTGTTCATCAATTTGGGGAGGCTCAGCACCAGCAACAGTATTCTGCAAGAATGCTCATTGCAAGGGACCAGCTTGGGCAAACTCACTATTTGAAGACAACGCCGAATACGGTTATGGTATGGAAATGGGAATTGAAAAGACAAGAGAAAAAATTCGCCTATTAATGGAAGAATTTATTGAACTTGGAATTAATTCACCACTAAATGACCACTTTAAAGCATGGATTGAAGGAATGAATGACCCTGCTAAATCAAAGGAAGCTACAGCAGAAATTCTTCAACTATTAAATGAAAAAACAGGAGATGAAGCTGCAGATAAGATACTTGCAGAAATCGAAGAAAGAAAAGATTTCTTAATTAAGAAATCAGTATGGATCTTCGGTGGAGACGGTTGGGCATATGATATTGGATATGGCGGACTTGACCATGTACTTGCATCAGGAAGAGACGTAAATGTACTTGTAATGGACACAGAAGTATATTCAAATACAGGTGGACAATCATCAAAGTCAACACCAACAGCAGCAGTAGCAAAATTTGCCGCATCAGGTAAGAAGATTAGAAAGAAAGATCTTGGATTAATGGCTACAACATATGGATATGTTTACGTAGCACAAATAGCTATGGGAGCAAACCAAGCGCAAACATTAAAAGCTATAAGAGAAGCAGAAAGTTATAACGGTCCATCACTAATCATCGCTTATGCACCATGTATCAATCACGGTATCAAGGGTGGTATGGGACATTCACAAGCTCAAGAAAAGAGAGCAGTTGAAGCAGGTTACTGGCACCTATACAGATTTGATCCAAGACTTAAAGACGAAGGAAAGAATCCATTCACATTAGATTCAAAAGAACCTAAAGCTTCATTCCAAGAATTCATAGCATCAGAAGTAAGATACACTTCACTAAAGAGATCATTCCCAGAAGAAGCAGAAATTTTATTCAAAGAAGCAGAAGAAGATGCTAAAGAAAGATATGAAAGCTATGTGAGAATGGCAAGCTATGACTATAATAAAGAAGAAGCAAGAGAAAAAGAATTTAAGAGTGAAGATAAAAAAGAACAAAAAGTCGGAAAAGACGATAAGATAACAGAATAAAAGTATTATATAAAAGGAGAGTCAAGTGGCTCTCTTTTTTGATGATTAAATGTGCGAAAAATGAGTTCGTCTTCCGACGAGAAGTGAAACGAGATTCTTCGACTCGAAAATTTTAAGAAATTTTCTACCTCAGAATGACAGGTCGTGGAATAATCTTCCTAAGAAGGATGAAATCCTCCAAAACACATTATAAAAAACAAGAAAATCCAAAAAGATTTTCTACATCTTATTAAGCAGGTTTTCAGGACGGCAGTCCTGAATCGTTGGAGGTGCAGGGTGTGGGTTTAAAAGGGCGAGGGATAGGAACATACGAAACGTTCCTAAGGCCCTCGCCCTTTGGTATAGAACAAATAACCAAATTAGAATTGAATATGTTGTATGGTAAAATCCTACAAAAAATATTAAGAAGCTTTTGTCGATACTTTTCTGAGAAAAGTATATGAGATTCTTGGACTCGAAAATTTCTAAGAAATTTTCTCCCTCAGAATGACAAATCGAAGAAATAACATCACTAAGGAGAGCGAAAAAATCTAAAACACAACTATAAAAACAAAGAAAATCCAAAAGATTTTCTTCCACTTTTCCAAAGGGGTCTTGGGGATATCCCAAAGTTGTTGGGAGGTAAAGGGGGTTCAAGGGGGATAGGACGATAGAAAGCAGTTCCTTTTCCACCTTGGGTAAAATAAAAAGAAAAAATATATTAAAAATGCTACGGGTGTATGGTAAGACCTTACAAAACATATTAAAAAACTTTTGCAGATACTTTTCTTCGAAAAGCATCTGAGGTCGCCTTCTGGCACTTTCCTAACGGAAAGCGAAACGAGATTCTTCGACTCGAAAATTTTAAGAAATTTTCTCCCTCAGAATGACAATGTGGTGGCGGTTCACTTTTATGTAGGGAGAACCCCTACAAAAAATAAAAACAAAATTTTAATAGAAAGTTTTTAAAAACTTTCCCTCTACATCCCTTGTTCGTTGATTTTTATTCATTTTAACCTTATAATTTAATAAGAATAAGTATTAAGGAGATATTATGTGCGGTTACGTTGGAATATATAAATCAAATTCATTTACTAAGGAAGATGATGAATTTCTAAAGGTCATGTCGGAAGAAATTCAGCACAGAGGCCCGGACTCTGATGGATATTTTTCTGATGATAGTATCGGTTTTGGTTTTAGAAGGCTTGCCTTTTTGGATTTAACTCCAAATGGAAGGCAACCTCTATTTACTGATGACAAGAAGAAGGTAATTTGTTTTAATGGAGAAATTTATAATCATGATGAAATAAGACAAGAGCTTATTAAGGAAGGTTATACTTTTCACACTAAGACTGATACGGAAGTTCTATTAAAGGGCTACGACAGATATAAGGAAGGTGTCTTAGATAAGTTAAGGGGCATGTTTGCCTTTTCTGTGTGGGACTTGGAGGAGAAGGAACTTTTCATTGCAAGGGACTTCTTTGGAATAAAGCCAATGTACTACACACAAAACACTAAGGATGGTTCGTTTTTATTTGGTTCTGAGATAAAGGCCTTTTTAAAAAATCCAAACTTTAACAAGGAATTTAATGAAAAGGCTCTAAAACCTTTCTTGACCAATGAATATTCTGCCTATGAAGAGACTTTCTTTAAGGGCGTTTATAAACTTGAAGCCGGTCACTATCTAAAGATTAAGGATGGCAAAATGGAAAAGGTTCAGTACTTCAAGCCTTATATGAATCCAACTAACAAGTCTTTGGATGAGTATGTGGAAGATGTTGAAAATGTTGTTAAGGAAACTGTTGACCTATATAAGAGAAGCCATTCTCCTCTTGGATGTTTCTTATCTGGTGGTGTGGACTCTTCATATATCTTTTCACTGGCTCAAACTGACGAGACTTTCAGTGTAGGATTTAAGGACTACGACAAGGACTATAACGAAACTGACTTGGCAAGGGAACTTTCTGAAATAAAAGGAAAAGAAAACTACAAGGTTCTTATTGATGCGGATGACTGTTTTGACGCTCTTCCAAAGATTCAATACTACATGGACGAGCCTCACGCAAATCTTTCTGCTGTTCCAATGTACTTTTTGTCAAAACTTGCAAGGGAACATGTAAAGGGCGTGCTGTCCGGGGAAGGTGCTGATGAACTTTTCGGCGGCTACTTCAGTTATGGTGAAACTGCAAATATGCACAAGTATAGAAAGCTGCCATTTGGATTAAGACATTTCTTAAGAAATAGAGCAGTTAATATGAAAAACGGTAGAATTAGAAAGTTCTTGATTAAAGGTGGTTCACAGCTACATGAAGAGTTTATAGGTCAAGCAAAGGTGTTTGAACCAGAACATGCAGATGCAATTTTAAAACCTGAGTACAGAGATGCTCAAAATCCATTTGATGTGGCAAAGAGATTTTACAACAGCATTGAAGGTAAGACTAAATTACAAAAGATGCAACTACTTGATATGAAGTATTGGCTTCCAGGAAATATTCTTCTAAAGGGAGACAAGATGAGCTCATGTTCAAGTTTGGAAGTTAGAACTCCCTTCTTAGATCCAAAGGTCTATGAAGTGGCGGCGTCAATTCCTGACAAGTACAAGATAGACGGAGACGACTTTAAGATTGCACTTCGAAAAGCGGCGGAAAAAGTTATGCCACCAGATTGGTCCAATAGAAAGAAAGTTGGTTTTCCTGTACCAATTAGATATTGGTTAAGACAGGACAAGTACTACAACATGGTTAAGGAAGAGATTACTTCTGATGTGGCAAAGAAATTTTTTGACACCGACGCCCTTGTGAAGTTACTTGACGATCACTACCATGAAAGGGCAATGAATCAAAGATATATTTGGACTGTTTATGCATTTTTGATTTGGTATAGAGAATACTTTGTAAATAGATAGAGTAAGGGGTGTGCCTGAATTTAATCATTCTGACACACCCCATATTTTTTTAATTTTTCATTTCTGCGATTTTTGTCTTTTTACTTTTTAAATATATTTCATATATTATTCGGATTAACACATAGGATCCTAAATATTTTCCGATTAAAAAAAGATGATCTCTTAAAATGAAATTTTCTGGATTAAAGTCTCTTAGTAAAAAATAAGTAAAGATTCTTGCTCCAAGTATTGCTGCTGAACTTATTAAATATTCTGGGAGACTTATTTTTGCAAGTATTCCATATACAAAAACTAAAGAAAAAACAACTGGAGTAATAAATGCTAATTGTATAAGCCATTTTCCAATAGATTTAATCCAAGTTTTATTAGATATGAAAAAACTTGAAAGTTCTTTATCTGAATTTTTAATAACAGTTGTTTTAGGTAATTCACCAGAAAGTCTTATAGAAGCCCATCCATAGTATTCGCCTACAGTCATAGCAAATATCAGAAAAATAATAAGGACTATACCTAAGTACCATACAATTCTTTTAGTTTTCATAATATGCCTCCTATAATGTTATCAATAATTATTTAATAGTCAAAAATTATTATTATTCATTGGAATCACATTCCTTAAGCTTTTATTGTATCTTAAACATACCCTAATTAAATAAAAATCAAACAATATTAAAAAATATTTTGTTATAATATAAATAACATTTAATGGAGGGCAATATGGAATATAAATTTATTGAAATTAAAAATAAAGAGGATTTAAAAATTCGTGGCGTGTTGAATTATAACGGAGAACTTGACAACAAGAAGATTATTTTAATTCTACATGGCTTTACGGGAAATAAACTTGGAAATTCTTTTTTCTATGTTCGCATGAGCAGGGAGTTTGTAAAGATGGGTTACAAGGTATTTAGATTTGACTTTACTGGCTCAGGAGAATCAGAAGGGGACTTTAGCCACATGACCCTTAGCTCAGAAATAGCGGATCTTGACTGCATTATGAACTATATAAATGGTCTTGAAATTGCAAAGGACAATGAAGTTTATATTATGGGCCATAGCATGGGTGGACTTATTGCAACTCTTACGGCGTCAAAATATAATCCTGACAAGATGGTGTTACTGGCGCCGGCAAATAATATGCTTGACCTAATTGAAGACAAGATTAGTGAGTTTGATAGAAAAGAAAATAGAAAAGTTGACAGCTATAAACATCTTGGTATGCTTGTAAAGAGAGAGTTCATGGAGGACTTAAAGAAGTATCATCCAATTGAAAAGGCGAAAGAATACAAAAATCCAGTTTTGATTATGTTGGGGGACAAAGATCCTATTATAACGAGAGAGATTTGTGAGGACACTAAGACTTCCTTTGGAGAAGAAGCCATGTTAAAAATAATTGAAGGCGCTGACCACAGCTTTGTGGACTACGACATTAGAAATGAAATGATAAAAGACATAATAGAATTTTTCGAATAAAAAATTATTGTTCTAAACAAGTACACGTACATTTATTAAAGATTAATTTAATTGACAATTAAATGATTAGGTTATATAATAAAACTAATAAATGAAAAACAAGATTTTTGTTGAGTAATTAGGATAGATTTGTCTTAATAAGACCAAGGAGCATTTAATTATGAAAAAATTTATAAAAAATATTTTGTTGATTTTTGGAATTGTTCTTCTTGTAAGCTCATGCACAAATAAAAATTTCAAAGATATTAATAAAGAAGGAAAGTCTTCAGTTCAACAAGTGATTATAAGAGATTATGAAACTATAGATGAAAAAGATATGAACGTACTAATTAAGGATAGAGAGTATAAAAAAGCTGCTTTAGTTTCACTATATTTAAATAAAGAGGATTTTAATGTTAATTCCGATAAGAGTTTGTATGATTTGGGGATAGAATATAGCACGTTAACTAATAATTTTTATACAATTGGAGAAACTCAGCGTATTTTAGAATTGAATGCAGGAAATGAATTTAAAATTTACGAATTTAAAGATGGTATTAATACTATTTCTGACGAAGAATTAAATAGAAGTAATGAAAAATTACGTGAAATCTATAATGGACTCTCTGATTATGACAAATTTATATTAAATAAATATGGACAGATTTCAAATATTGTTTTTGAATAGGTGGTATAATGAAAAATATTATAAAAAAGGTTTCAATTTGTTTGATGGTTTTAATATTATCTTTAGTAGCATTTAAAGGGACAGCTAAAGAAAATAATTCAGTAAATATGGATTCTATTATTGGGGAATTGATAGAAAAAGATTATGATAGTTTGGAAATTAAAGATAAAAAGCAATTGTTTAAAAATGAAGAATTAGATTCTTTAAATAAGGTAATTGTTTATGAAAAAGCAAAGAGCGGGGAACTTCACACAAATTCAAAACAAGGTGAAATATTAATTGATGAATACACGAAAGTCATAGAAAAAGAAATGAAAAATATTCTAAATTTAACCTTTATTAATAATTATTTAGAAAACAAAAACATTGACATTGATTTTTCTGCTATTTTTGAAGAAAACAATAGAGATATAATTGAAAATACTACTAAAATTTTAATTGATGATTATAAAAATATGGATGAATTCGAAAAAAATGAAGTAAAAATTTTCTTGGAAAATTATTCGGAAAATGCTTTTGGATTAATAAATGGTCTGTATAGTGAGTTACCAAAATAGAATTATATAGTATTTTAAATGTTGGTCGACCATAACATATGGGATTTGCGTTAGCGACTTTAAAACAAGCACTTAGTTTGGACTAAGTGCTTGTTTTTTATCTATTTTCCTTTATTGTACCTTGTTTATATGCATCCAGTAGATTTGTTAGGTCATTAATCTTTTCTTCCATAATCGGCCCCTTGTCCGTATCCTTTACCAAAAGCCTTTGAGGAAATCTCTCTGTGATGTATAACTTTGGTGTGTAGGCGCCGTGAACTGACTGCATAACTTCATAATTGCTATGTTCTGCAAGGGCAAGGTAATGTGAGTTATAGATTAGGGTGTAGCCTGCAATGCCCGTAGTTGGTTGGTAGGCCTTTGAGATACCACCGTCTATTACATACATCTTTCCATTTGCAGAGATTGGTTTTTGTCCGTCCTTATACTTAACAGGTATATGTCCATTTATAATGTGACCACATTCTGGATCTAAATCAAATTCCCTTAATATCCTATCCACATGGTCTTCTTCTTTGCTCAGCCTGAAGTATGGGTCAGATATCTCCTTACTAATAGGAAGCTTTCTACCGATAAAGAAGTTTTCAAAAGTTGACATCTTATGCTTTCCAAATAGTGGAGAGATTGGTCCACACCACATATACCAATACAAATCCAATACCTTTTCTCTCTCTTTGGAGTAGTAGGAACGTGGAATATATGAAGCTTCCCTTGCTTTTTTATCGAAAAAGTCCATTAAACTTCTTCCAGAGTAGTATTCATTGTCATATTTTAAAACTCTAAAGGATCCATCTTCATTCATTGGAACGCAGCCATGATAAAGAAGGTTTTTATTTGTCACCTTATATACAGAGCCCTTGTCTAATAAAAATTTCAAATGTTCCTGCATTTTAAAACTATGTCTAAAGGATGTATTCAAAGCTTCAATAACTTCCCTCTCACCTTCCGTCAATTCATATGGATTCTTAGGGTCAACTGTTGGGAAGTTTTTGTCAAGCATAGGGTATTCCTTGCCATCCTCAGCCTTGTAAATTCCCTTTTCAAAGTCTACAAAGTTAAAAGATTTTCTTCCTTCCATGGCAAACTCAGGGTTTCTGTCAATGGCTTGTCCTTCCAGCTTAAATTGAATTATGGAAATTGCCTTGTGCATCTTTGCAGTGGCATATTTATTTACAGAATAGAACTTGTTTTCATCTACAATCTTTGGCATAAACACTTCGCAAGGATCTTCCCTATAGGTGTCCATTGCAAAAGAGTATAGAGGTCTTAAGTTTATACCATATCCATCTTCAAGGGAGTCAAAGTTGTTATAGCCCAGGGCAATTCTTACCACACAGGCAACCAGTGGTCTTGACCCAAGGGCAGCTCCCATCCAGATAATGTCATGGTTACCCCATTGAATGTCCACATTTTTATGCTCCATCAAAACGTCCATAATAATATCGGGACGTGGTCCTCTGTCGTAGATGTCCCCGACAATGTGTAGAGTGTCTACAGAAGTGTCTTGAATAATGTGACAAAGGGTTATGATAATCTCCTTTGACGCATGGATTTCTATGATAGTGTCTACGATGGTATCAAAATACTCTTGCTTGTTCAGTTCCACATAGTCAATGTGGAGCATCTCGTCAATTAAGTCCTTATAAACTGCAGGCATCTTTCCACGTACCTTGGTCCTTGAGTACTTTGAAGTAACCATCTTCAAAAGGTCCAAAAGCCTTACAATGGTGGCCCTTATCCAATCATTTGTAAATTTGCCCGACTTAATCTTCAAAGTGATAAAGTTTTCCGGTTCATAAATAAGGTTTGCCAGCTCGTTCATCTCTTCTTCAGCCATTTGGTACTTAAACCTTTGAGAAATCTTTTGTCTTAAGTTTCCAGAAGCCGACTTCAATATTCTTGTAAAAGAAGTGTACTCACCATGCAAATCAGAAAAGAAGTACTCGGTCTCTTTTGGAAGTACAGAAAGAGCCTTTAGCCTTACAATTTCACTTATGGTGTCTTCTACTGTAGGATATTCCTTTGAAAGTTGCTTTAAATATTTTTCGTAGTCCATATACTCCTCCTGCTTATATAATATATAATAATGAGAATAAAATAAAGTGCATTAATGAAGATTGGAAGAAAAATAGTGAAATTTTGCCAAGAAATGTGATAAATGTTAAAATGTAAGAAGTTATATAGATGTTTTAAATATTAAAAAATATTTTTTATTAGTTTGAAAGAGGAGAAAAAGTTGTTTAAAAAATATTTCAAGATTTTGGGCTACATAGGTCCTTACAAAAAAAGACGAACATTTATTATTATCCTAAGCTCCATTGCAATGATTGCTGGATGCTTTCTTCCTTTTTTAATAGGTAAACTTGTGAATATGATAAATTCTGGTGTCAAACTGGATGAGATAATCGGTTTTGGTATTAAAGCTGGAATCGTTTCGATAGTAGCTGCCATATTGGAATCCCTTCAGTATTACAATTGGCATATGTATGCTGTGGAGTACATAAATTATTTTAGGAGTTTGACTTTAAAAGCAGCTTTAGAAAAGGACATATCATACTATAGAGGAAAGCAAGAGGATTTTTCTACAAGAATTCTAATGGACGCTTCGATGATAGCGAATGATATAAGTGTTGGTTTTCCTGTTTTAATATTAAATGTTTTAAACCTCTTAGTTGTGTTTGGGTTCATGTTCTATATGAATGTAAAGCTTACTTTGATTCCACTTTTTGTGGTCCCTATATTCATTGTCCTATTTCATTTTATAGACAAGGGGATTAGAGAGAAGTCAAAGACTGAAAGGAGACAGTTTTCTGAACTTTCCGATATGATTAAAGAGTATCTTGACGGAATTTTTGATATTAAAATAAATAAAAAGGAGGAGTATTTTAGAAATAAATTTTCAGAGGATATTTCAAAATACACTTCAACGGAAAAGATAATAAAATTGTACACAGCTCTGTCCTATGGAGTGAATATGATTGTGAAAAACCTCTTACCAATATTGGTGTTACTCTATGGTGTTATTCTTGTGAGCAGGGGAGAGCTTGAAATAGGTTATCTATTTGCATTCTATACCTACTTGGGATTTTTATATGAACCAATGTCTAATCTTGTAGACTGGTATACTTTAATAAATGTTTCTTTGGGCATGAGTGACAGAATTTTAGATTTTTTAGAAACTGAAGAAAAAAATTTTGAAGGGGAAAAGATAGACAAGATAGAAAGTATTAACATAAGAGATTTAAATTTTTCCTATAATGATGAAAAAACAATTTTAAATGACATAAATATAGATTTAAATAAAGGAGATGTGCTTGCTGTAGTTGGCCCTTCTGGATCGGGCAAGTCAACCTTTGTGGAAATACTTTTAAAGATTTGGGAAAATTATCATGGAAATATAAAAGTGAATGGAGTCGAACTAAAAGATATAGACAAGTCTGCATTTTATGATCAAGTAGCTGTGCTTGAACAAGAACCTTTTATCTTTTCTGGGACAATTGAAAATAATATTGCATTTGACTCTATTAATCCAAACTTAGAAAATATAATTCCAAGATCCAATTTAGTAAATATAATTGAAAGCAAGGGAGGTCTTGGAGCTAAGATACTGGGAAGGGGAAAGAATCTCTCTGGTGGTGAAAAACAGAGAATAGCCTTGGCGAGGGTTTTATTTAAAGATGCAAACTTGATTTTCCTTGATGAATTTACTTCTTCATTAGACCTTGAAAGTGAGAGGGAAATTGTAGAAAATATAGAAAAGCTAAAGGCGAAAGACAAAATAATTATTCTAATAACCCATAGGGAATATCCGTTGAAATTGGCAAATAAAATTTTGAAACTGGAAGATGGTATGGGCAGTGTAGAAGAAATTGTATAATCAAAAAAGGTAGTGATTTAAATGTCACTACCTTATTTTTATTCTATTCCAAAACCTTCGTCACATTTTCAAGCATTTCTATAATCGGCAAATCATATGGACATCTCTTTTCACAGATTCCACATTTGATACAGTCGCTGGCCTTTTTTTCAAAGCCGTTGTATCGAGACTTCGCCCAGTCCTTTAGGTCGTACCTTGTGTAGTAACCTTCCATTAAAAAGTTTGTCGGGATGTCGATGTCAACGGAACATGGGGCACAGTAGCCACATCTTCTACAGAAGTTCTTTCCAAGACCATTTGTAAATGAATCCAGTTTTGAAATCTCTTCTTCGGTTAGTGGTTCTAAGTTGTTTCCCACTGAACAGTTTTCTTCTATCTGTTCTATTGTATCCATTCCAGGGATGGCGCAAGTTACGTTTTCGTTATTCAAAACGAATTTCAAACACTCTTTACCCATTGGGATGGCACCTCCCGCAAGGGGTTTCATAATTAAAACGCCAATATTTTTTTCCTTCGCCCTTTTAAATAACTCTTCTCCCTGTGTTTCAACAAAGTTATATGGAAATTGGATGGTTGCAAATTCGTCGGTTTCTAAAAGTTCTCTAAGAATGTCCGCATTGTGACTTGTGATTCCAATTTCTTTTACAATTCCCTTTTTCTTCATTTCTTTTATAGCCTCTAAGGCTCCGCCCTTGCCAAGTAATATGTCCATGTCCTTTTTTTTGCTCACATTGTGAAACTGAAATAGATCTATGTAATCAACTTTTAAGTTGTTCATGCTGGTGGCAAGTTCTCCTAAAACCCCTTCGGAAGTTCTCGCCATGGACTTGGTTGCAAGGTAAAACTTGTCCCTTCCCACAACTTCCAGTGCTTCTCCAATACGGGTTTCGCTGTCGTTGTAGCCTCTGGCTGTGTCGATAAAGTTTATTCCCAAGTCTAAACATTTTTCCAAAAGTTTGATTGCTTTGTCCTTTGAAACATTTTGTATTGGTATGCCTCCAAGGCCTACGATTGAAACTTCAAATCCGGTTCTTCCTAAAACTCTTTTTTCCATAATTTTCCCTCTTTTCTTAAAAAAATATTAAGTTTTCTACTTATTAATATATCATAAGTGGTGGAAAAATACTTTATTTAGCCTTTGGTAAGGCTTTCAAACAAAAATAAAATAAATTTGTCTAAGTCCTATATATTGGGTATACTTTAATTATGACTTTTATAACTATACAATATGTAGTGGGAGGGAAATTGTGAAAATAAAAAAGAGAAGCGGCGCAATTGTTGACTTTGACGTTGAAAAGATAATTGTTGCCATGAACAAGGCATTTATATCCGTGTCAAAGCCCGTTGAGAGAGAAGAGCTTGAAAAGATGGCAAATCAGGTTTGCAACAAGATTAATTCAAACTTTTCAAAAAATCATGTGGTAACTGTGGAAGAAATACAAGACCTTGTAGAGATCGTCTTGATTGAAAATAAATATATAGAGGTTGTAAAGTCCTACATTCTTTATAGAGCCAGCCACCATAGGCTGAGAAAGACTTTGGAAGACTTTGCAGAGTACTTTGAGGAAGATGTATTAGATATTATGAAGGGCGTGCAACAGGATTTTAAGGAAGATGTGTACGACCTACAGTTTTTATTTAACAAATTCTCTTCATTTTTAACAAGGGATATGTCCAAACAACAACTGCTGGATGTACTTGTAAAGGCATCTTCTGAACTAACTTCAAAGGAAGCACCTAAGTGGGAATATATTTCTGCAAGATTTTTAGCCCATAGCATCGAATTAAATATAAAAGTTGAAGAAGAGAAGAGGGGAATTAAATCTTTCTATGAAAAGATAGACTACCTTACAAAGGAAGGTCTATATGGAGAATATATTTTAGAAAATTACACTAAGGAAGACATTGACGAACTTGAAAGCTATATGGATTTTTCAAGAAATTATAGATTTAACTTCTCTGGCCTTGACCTATTGAAGTCAAGATATTTAATTAAGAGTGGGGAAGGGGTAATACTTGAAAAAATCCAAGAGATGTTTATGGGAATTTCCATGCACTTAGCAATGCTTGAAAAGGAAAAGTTATTTTATGCAAAGAAGTTTTATGATATTTTATCAAAACTTCAAGTTACAATGGCAACGCCGACAATGTCAAATGCAAGGAAGCCATTCCATCAACTTTCATCCTGCTTTATAGACACTGTGGACGACTCTCTTGATGGAATATATCGTTCAATTACAAACTTCTCACAGGTTTCAAAACATGGTGGAGGAATGGGACTATACTTTGGTAAGGTTAGAGCTGTTGGCTCCGACATAAGAGGATTTAAAGGAGTTGCCGGCGGTGTAATCAGATGGATTAAGCTTGCAAATGACACGGCAGTTGCAGTGGATCAGCTTGGTGTAAGACAAGGGGCATGTGCAGTGTACCTTGACGTATGGCATAGGGACATGCCAGAGTTCTTACAACTAAAGACAAATAATGGTGACGACAGAATGAAGGCCCACGACATCTTCCCTGCAGTTTGTTATCCAAATTACTTCTGGGAACTTGCCCGTGACGATATAAACGCAAATTGGTATATGTTCTGTCCACACGAAGTTAAGACCATAATGGGATATAGTCTTGAAGACTATTACGGCGATGAGTGGGTGAGAAAGTATCACGAATGTATAAAGGAACCTCGCCTTGAAAAGCGTGTAATGACTGTAAAGGACATGGTAAGGCTAATACTAAAATCTGTTATTGAAACTGGAACGCCTTTTGTGTTTAACAGAGACGCCGTTAATAAATACAATCCAAATCCTCACAAGGGCATGATATATTCATCAAATCTTTGTACGGAAATTTGCCAAAACACATCTGAAATAAAATCTGTTTCAACTGAAGTTATTGAAGTTGACGGAGAAGAGATTGTGGTTGAACGAACTAAGCCGGGAGACTTTGTAGTATGTAACTTAGCTTCCCTTGTGCTTGGAAATATCGACCTTAAACATGAACTTGAAGATGTAGTAAGTACAGTGGTTAGAGCTTTAGACAATGTTATAGATTTAAATTACTATCCTGTTGAATACGCAAGAATTACAAATAAAAAATACCGTTCACTGGGACTTGGTACCTCAGGATATCACCACGCCATGGTTAAAGATGGTATAATGTTCTCAAGTGAAGAGCATATTAAATGGGCAGACAAGTTATATGAAGATATAAACTATTACGCAGTAAAGGCCTCTGCAGAAATTGCATCTGAAAAGGGAGCGTACCCTTACTTTGAAGGTTCCGACTGGGATAGTGGAGACTATTTCGAAAAGAGAAACTACAAATCTGAAAGATGGAATGAATTAAGGGACTATATTGGCGAAAATGGAATGAGAAATGGATATTTGATGGCTGTTGCACCAACAGGATCAACATCAATAATCTCTGGCACAACTGCAGCTGTGGACCCAGTTATGATGAGATACTTCCTTGAAGAAAAGAAGGGACAAATCCTACCAAGGGTGGCACCGGACTTAAGTCCACAAAACTTCTGGCTATATGAAAATGCCCACGAAGTTGACGGACAGTGGGTAATACGTTCTGCAGGAGCAAGACAAAGACATATAGACCAGGCTCAGTCCGTAAATATCTATATAACTTCCGAATACACAATGTCCATGCTCTTAAGGCTTTATATACAAGCTTGCGAAGAAGAGGTAAAGACAATTTACTATGTAAGAAACAAATCACTTGAAGTTGAAGAATGTGATTCATGTGCATCTTAAGGAGGATTAGATGGATAAATTAACAAGAAAGGCTCTGTTTAACGAAAAGGGAGACATAGAGCTTTCAAAGAGAAGAATGATTAATGGTAACACCACAAACTTAAACGACTTTAATAACATCAAGTACCCATGGGTTAGTGACTGGTACCGCTTGGCAATGAACAACTTCTGGATTCCAGAAGAGATAAACCTAAACCAAGACGTGAAGGACTATAGAAAGCTTGACGAAAACGAAAAGAGAGCCTATGACAAGATACTTTCATTCCTTGTGTTCCTGGACTCAATCCAAACTGCAAACCTACCAAATGTTTCAGAGTTTATAACTGCAAACGAAGTTAATCTATGTTTAAACATTCAAACATATCAAGAGGCGGTTCACTCACAATCCTACTCATATATTTTGGATACGGTTTGTTCACCGGAAGAAAGGGACGAGATACTCTATCAATGGAAGGACGATCCACATCTACTGGCGAGAAATAAATTTATAGGAGACGAATACAACGACTTCTACGAAAATAGAACTAAATTCAACTTGGTTAAGACTTGCTTTGCAAACTTTATACTTGAGGGAATCTATTTCTATTCAGGATTTATGTTCTTCTACTCCCTTGGTAGAATAGGTAAGATGCCAGGAACAGTTCAAGAGATAAGATATATTAATAGAGATGAAAACTCACATCTATGGCTGTTTAGAAATATAATTCAAGAGCTAAGAAAAGAAGAGCCGGAAATATTTACAGATGAAAACAATGCCTTCTTTAAAGAGATGATTAAGAAGGGCGTTGAAGAAGAAATAGCTTGGGCAGAGTATGCAATTGGAGACTCAATCCAAGGACTAACCATGGAAATGGTGTCAGGGTATTTGAAATATCTTGGAAACTTGAGAAGTAAGGCAGTTGGACTTGGAAAGATTTACGATGGACATGACAAAGAACCAGAGTCAATGACATGGGTAAGCGAATATTCAGATCCAAACTTCGTAAAGACCGACTTCTTTGAAGGAAAAGTTTCAGCATATTCAAAGTCATCAGTAATAGAAGATGATTTATAAAAAGAAAGTCTGTTGTGGAAAACCACAGCAGACTTTTTATATTGTACTTATCAAGTTTTTAAGTTATATTAAACATATGCTTATAAATAAAGTGATTTGTATAAGCTAAATATAAAAAAATTGAGGAGATAATATGTTAGAAGTTCGAGACCTATATAAATCATTTGGAGAGAATGATATTTTAAAAGGTGTTAATCTTCAAATGGAAAAGGGAAAAATACATATTCTTTTAGGTAATAATGGTTCGGGGAAGTCAACTATTATAAATTGCATGCTTAAACTTTTAAAGTATGATAGAGGTTCTATTACTTTAGATGGAGAAGAAATAGAAGAACTAAGCAATTTGATTTATTTTAAAAAAGTATCAGCGTTGTTAGAATCTAGTGTCAATGTATATGACAATCTATCTGCAGAAGAAAATATTAGATACTTTGCAGGATTAAATAGAATAAATATTAAGAAATTTGACAATCATTTAGATTATATCAAAGAATTTAAATTAGAAAATCACTTAGATAAAAAAGTGGGAGATTATTCACGAGGTATGAAGCAAAAACTTTCTTTGATAATTGCATTAATTTCTGATCCTGACTATTTGTTATTGGATGAACCAACTTTGGGCTTAGATTTTGAAAGCACGAATAATATAATTAAAATTTTGAAAAAATTAGCTATTGAACAAAACAAATCAATTCTCATAACTTCTCATCAAATAGACGTAATAGAAAAACTTGAGGGAGAGTTGCTTTTTCTTAATGATGGTAAGGTTGAACATTTTAATATAATGGATTATAGCAATTCTATTCCTGACAGCTACAATGTTAAGTTTATTAAAGATGGAAAGACAATTACAAAAAGAGAAGAGTCACAGATAGAAAGTTTTATAAAAAAATATGAAGAAAAAAATATTATCGAAATTAAAAAAAATGAAATTAGTTTAGATGAGATTGTTAAGGTGAAATTAGATGAAAATAATAAAATGTGAATTAGATCGTGCAATATGTGAAATAAAATCCTATTACCCCGACTATATTGTTAGTTTCATATTAGATATTTTTATCTTATTTATTGTAATGAAAAATGGAGAAAATAAAAATATTTCTTTTTGGGCATATGTATCTTGGACTTTAGCAAGCAGAGTTTTAACAGAAGCCTCTTTAAATATTTCAACAGAGAAACAATTAGGCACTTTGCAAAACATAATGATTAAGCAGTATTCTATATTAGAAATCATTATGTCAAAGTCTATAATTTGGTTTATCATAGACTTAGTAAAAACTCTAATGGTGGCAATTTTAATAAATTTCTTTGTATTTAATTTAAATTTAGACATTAGATTAATAATTGTTTTGCTTTTGGAATTTCTTGGCATTTTAGGGCTTTCTCTAATTATGTCTTCACTTACATTGGTCTATACTAAAGTAGCTTCCTTTGAAACTATACTGAGTATAATTTTATTATACTTATCAGGAAGTATTTTTGATGTTCCAAAGGGATTTACTTATACAAATCCTATTTCATATGGCACTTATTTAATAACGGAAATATATAGTGGAACTGCTAATATTACTGATTTTATGATTGCATTTGCGATAAGTTTGATCTGGTTTGTTATTGGATGCTTTGGATTCAAATTGATTTTTTCAAAGAGTAAAGAGTTTAAATGGAATTATTGATTAGTCTGTTGTGGAAAACCACAACGGGCTTTTTATTGTACTTATCAAGTTTTTAAGTTATATTAATTATAGGAATTAAAAAATGGGCAGGTGATTTGATGAAGGACACAGGTGAAGAAAAAAATTTAAGCATAATGAATTTGAATATATCAAATGATTTCAATGACATATCTTCATATGACTACTGGAAGAAGTACAGGGAGTTTTATGAAGAGATTTCATCTGTCTTAAAGGACAATATTAACAAGACTCTAAAGAAGTTTGTGGTTACAAATTATTCTGCCATACCCTTGGATGTTTTAAGTTTTATTGTTGAAAACTTTCCCATTTTTGAAGAGGGAAATATAAAAAATGAAATAAAAAAACTTCCAAACTTTGAAGTCTACGATATAAAAGACTTGTCTAATAAAGAAAAACTTGATTTTTATAAGACGAGGATGGAGATATACTTTTTACTTAAGAAGGGTTCCCTTAACTTTAATGAATATGATATTAGATTTTCCCACGGGGCAAAGCTAAACCACAAAGACATGGACCTGCTTGGACTAAAGGCATCCTTCTTGACTTTAAAGGATATTGAAAGGGAAGAGGACTTTTCACATTTAAAGACCTTTTTAGAAAGATGGGAGTTTCCAAATTCAAAATTTTATGAAAATTATTTAAAACTCTTGGAGGAAAAGAGTACGGAAATTGATTTTGAAGATGTAAGTTTGGACCATTTACCAAAATATTTAGAAAATTTTTTGGAAGGCTATTTGTATTACAATGCAAAAGAATATGACATAGCCTATGAGATATGGCTTGAAGGAAGGGATAAAGACCCTCTTACAAAGACGAAGAAGAGATATATTTCAAGGATTTATGAATACTTGTCAAATAATCTGGTGGACTTTTTAAGAGAAGAGGGAATTTTAAATGACTATGTGCATATTCCCGTTAAGTTTTCAGACATTAAAAGGCGCAGCGACTACTCCAGGGAGATGTCAAATTGGAAGGAAGCTCTAAACTTCAATGTACTTTTAGAAGAGCCAAGCCTAAAGGACGATGTATTAAATTATCTTAGAGAAAATTATAAGGTACTTCCAAAGGAAGTTGTGGAGTATATTATAAGAAAAGTTCCAATTGCTCCATACGAAAATGTTTCAAAGGAAGAGTATGATGACATTGTTAACCTTCCAAATTTAAATTTCAAAAACCCAAACATTAAAGAAAAAGTTGAAGAGGAGTTTTATAAAAAGCGATATGACTACTTTGAAAAGCTTTCAAAGGGAAATTTTTCATCGGACTATGACAGTCTAAAAGAATATGGCTTTGATTATTCAACTGAAGTTATTAGAGTTTCTGAGCTAATAGCAAGGGAAGTTTGGAATGAAAGGGAGTTTAACTTCAAAGACGCCAAGGGAAAAATAGAGGATATGAACTCCTTTGAAGATAGTAGCACCATAGAGTTTTATAAAATATATATTAGGGTCTATGAAGAAAATTCTATTTCAAAAGAGGATATGGATAAGATTTTAAATATAAATCGTGAAGAGCTTGTGGTACCGCAGTTTTTATACGACTTTATTATGGCAAGTCTTTATAAGATTTATGGAGATAGAGAAGCTACTAAGAAGTATGTGGAGAAACTTCCTGAAGAGTTAAAGGGAAAGTTTAAAATATCCATGCCAATTAAAAAGGGATTTTTTAAAAATATTTTCAAAAAATAAGGGAGCAATCCCTTTTTTATTTGCAAAAACTATTTGCCCTCATATGATATAATTGTATTTATGTGGAGGGAATATGAGAAAGGCGATTTATAGAGAGTATAGACCAAAGACCTTTGATGAAGTTCTTGGACAGGAACAGGTTACGGAGGTTTTAAAGAATCAAGTTAAGAACAATTTAATATCCCATGCATATATCTTCTCCGGAACAAGGGGAACGGGAAAGACAAGCTGTGCAAAAATCTTGGCAAGGGCGGTAAACTGTCTAAACCCAAAAGATGGATCACCATGCAATGAATGTGAAAACTGCAAGATGATTTTAAGTGAAGAGAGCTTTGACATAGTTGAGATGGACGCGGCGTCAAATAGACGAATTGAAGACATAAGAAACCTTAGAGACAAGGTAATCTTTCCGCCAGCAAATCTTAAGTACAAGGTATATATTATAGACGAGGCCCACATGATTACAAACGAAGGATTTAATGCCTTACTAAAGATTATGGAGGAGCCACCGAAACATCTTGTGTTTATCCTCGCTACTACAGAGATTGAAAAAATTCCTCAAACCATTCTATCCCGTTGTCAACGATTTGAGTTCAACAGGATGGAATCAAAGTATATAATTGAAAATATAAAGAAGATTACAAGTGACCTTGGTGTTAAAATAGACGAGCAGTCTCTGGTGGAGCTGGCAAATGAAGCGGACGGCGCCATGAGAGACGCCCTTTCAAACTTGGACCAGGTTTTATCCCTTGGAAAAAAAGAGATTACCATAGATGACCTTGTTGTGGATCTTGGCCTTGCAGATAGAAGAAAGATTTTTTATCTCTTCTACTATCTTCTTTATATTTTCAATTATATACTTTGATTCCATC
>QWCE01002101.1_pt1 | contig 29741 bp, 26 predicted proteins | sample 1972531 | NCBI WGS metagenome assembly QWCE01 (sample SAMN09866716, study PRJNA288562) | Human gut metagenome isolate term4_stool, whole genome shotgun sequencing... | reverse complement strand
TTTTAATTTTTGTTTTTTTATTATTATTCATTTTATTGTTAATTAACAAATACACATCTAAAGGATAGAGAAATGTTAAAACAAAAAATTAATGGCTTAATGCCTTTAACTATTGCGGCTTCTGGAAGTTCTGCGGATATGGCTGCTTTACAGGCTGTTCTTGCAGGAGAAATTGAGAGTTATGAATCTAAGGGTAATGGTGGCACTGCTATGCCTACTATTCCAAATCCCTTAAATCGTAAATCTTTTATTGTCGGCGCTAAAACGCCTACAGGTAGAATTAGTTGTTATTTGAATATTCCTCATGTTAAAGTTTCAGCTCATTACAATGAGATAATTGCAGGAATAGTCGGAACGTTTGACGCAGGCTATGATAGCACCGTTAAAGCGGGTTATTGCACTATGAAATTTGACGCGTAAGGAGTAAAAAATGGCGAAATGTTTAGTTAGAAATGTTATTGGTGATAGAACTTTCGGTTTTTTAGTTTCAGCTGATTCAGCTACTGCTAAAGGTTTTTGTGAAAATTTTTTAGACGGAACGTTTGAAATTTTTGAAAATGTTGCAAAATCAGGTAGTCCTGTTGAAGCTTTGGTTAATAAAGTTACGCTTACAGGCAAATCTAATGACGGTAGAAAAGCTACTTTTTCATTTTATGCGAAAAGCAATTTAAATGAAGATGAACTTCGTGCTGCTGTTTTGAATAAGACTTTTAATCAGGTTAAATTTGATGAAGTATATATTATTTCTATGAGTCAAATTAAAATCGGTGCTTAATAGTGGAATTTATTTCATATTTTGAAGCAGGGGCTACGGCTCTTGCTTTAATTTTTACATTTTTTAATTATTATATTACATTAAGGCTTAATTCTATAGATCAGCGAATAAAACGACTTGAAGAATTTGAAAAATATTCAAAAAAAAATTTTGATTTGATTTTTAAAATTTCAGGTCAATTAGATGTAATTTTGGATAGGTGGTTTAAAAAATGAGTGATTTTGAAGTTGCTTTTATTAGACTTTGTTTTTTAGAGTTTTCAGACGCATTAAATGTTTTACATAAAAATAAAATTGAAAAAGATATAACATATTATGGAATTTATCGTTTATCTAATCCGAATTGGCAAGGTTGGCAAGTTGTAGATAAAATTTTAAAATCAAATAATTATAATTTTAAAAAATCAAGTGAAATTTTATATAATAATAATGATTTAACAAAATTAGTAAAAGATTTTTATAAAAAAGAATTTTGGGATAAAATTAAAGGTAATGAAATTAAAAATCAGGAAGTTGCGAATATTTTATTTATTTTTGCTGTAAATGTAGGATTAAAAAAATCAATTAAAATTTTACAGCAATTTTTAAATTTAAAAATTGACGGAATATTTGGAAATATTACGTTAAATGCTTTAAATAGTTATAATCCAAATGAATTTATTATAAAATTTAAATATAAAGAATTAAAATTTTATGAAAGTTTAGTAAGAATAATAAAGACTTTGAAAATTTATCTCAAAGGTTGGATAAATCGCGTTTATTTAAGCTAAAATTTTATAATTTGTTCTATTATTTTATTTTTATTTATTGACTTTTATCTTAAAATCTATTTATGTAAAATTTATAAAATTCTATAAGTTAAAAGCCCTAAAAAAGCAATTTTCTGACTATAAAATTTACGTAAAATGCGTTCATTCGGATACATAAATTCACAAATTCAAAAATTAAGCGCTTTGTTTAATTTCTGTAAATTTTTTGCCGAAACTATACTGTGCGCATAAACTTTTTCAAGCATATTTAAATTGCTGTGTCCTAAAATTTCAGCTACAAAAGTCGGATTGACATCATTTTCTATAAGCAGACTGGCAAAAGTATGGCGGAAAGTGTGAAAAGTGTATTTTTTAAGCCCGAGATGTTTCAAAAGCGCGTCGAATTCGTATCTCAAAGCAAAATAATCTTTAGTGAAAAGCGGCTTTTTGTCGAAATCGTATTTTTCGGTTAAACAGTAAAAATCTCCGTCAAAATGCGAAACATAAAAATCATCGTTATTTTTAAAATCAAAAATTTTGTTATCGAAATTTATTTTGTTATCGCCTGAAACACTCACATTATCGTGTTTTGAACGGAATTTTTCATCACAATATTTTTTAAAAATGGAAGATTTGTCAAATTTCAGAAACAAAGCTAAATTTTTAGCCAACGGAATTATGCGGTTTTTACCGTTTTTTGGAGTAGTAAGTCCAAATCTCGTCTGATTTTTGTTTATGATTATTTTATGGTTTTTAAAATCGAAGTCATCGGCGCAAAGTCCCAAAATTTCGCCACTCCTGGCTCCCGTAAAAAATGCGATTTCCAAAATTTTTTAGCTCGCCGCCCGCGTTGTCAAAAATTTTTACAACATCATCAAGTGTCAAAATTTCTTTTTTTTCTCGCACGATTTTAGGAAAAATTACAAAATTTACAGGATTTTTTGTGATTATATCATTTTTAAGCGCTTCGTTAAAAGCTTGTTTGATATAACAAAATATCGTTTTTATCGAGCTTGCAGCAAGATTTTTTTGCATTTGAGTTACAATCTCCTGAAGTTCATAAATTTTATAATCGGCGATTTTTTTATCATTTATAAAATCAAAAAATCTGTTTATTGCATTTTCGGCTGTTTTTATTGTGGAAATTTTTCTATTTTGACTGATTTTATCAAATACAATAGTGCAAAAATCTCCCAAAGTATGCGGATTTCTGATAATTTTATGCGTTTTTATGTCAAATTTTTTAATGTTTTTGGCGCCGCTATACAAAATCTTTTTTGTCTTGATTTTTCTTTCGCAACGAATTTTTTCAAAAATCGGCAGCAAAACGTCATTCACAAATTTTAAATTTTTCTCACAAACATCCATTTTAAGCGATTTTTCTATCGTTTTCGAATTTGATGTAAATCGCACATAAATTTTATTCGCCTTACAGACTATTTTCATTTTCTATCCTTTTTTTAAAATAAGTCGGAATTCTACTGAAAATTTATGAAATTAAAACAAATTTTAAGAAATTTTTTAGTAAAATCTACATTTTATTTTTGCCAAGGTAGCTCAGCTGGTTAGAGCGCTGGTCTCATAAGCCGGAGGTCGGGAGTTCAAGTCTCCCCTTTGGTACCATTTCGAAACAGAACTTGCAGCAAATAAGATAATTTTTATCAAATATCGAAATTGCCATATAAAATTTCAGACAACTCACTTGAATTTTTAAAATTTACTTAATATCAACTTAAAACAAAACCAAAAAAGCATAAAATTTTTTCATCGAAAAATACAATTCTATGAAATCAAAGTTCGCAAAAGCTTATAAAATGGCATTTATAAAAAATATTTCTGAATTTGTAGAAATTTTATGCGATAAAACATCACAATTTCCTAAAAATTTTAAGGAGAAAACCATGAAAAAAGGTTTTACAATGATCGAGTTGATCTTCGTTATCGTTATTTTAGGTATCTTGGCAGCTATCGCCATTCCAAGACTAGCTGCAACTAGAGATGATGCTGAAGTTAGTAAAGCAGCTACAAATCTTACTACACTTATGAGTGATGTAGGTGCATATTATACTTCGCAAGCTAAATTTGCAGGAAGTTTTGCAAAAATGTCAAATGTTCAATTGAAAAATGTAACAAACGGTACAGTTGACAGTAAAGGCAAACTAACCGGAAATGTTGTCGGTAATATAGCGGCAGCCGGCAAAGAGTGCATTAAAGTTTCATTGACAGATTATAATGCAGCTACAAATAAACCTGCATTTTTAAAAGTAGAAGCCGGTGCTGATTCATCAGCAGCTATTTGTGAAAAAGTCCTAAAAACTCCTAGCATAGTTAAAGTTATAAAAGGTAAATTCGGATATTCAGCATTAAAAACAGCTGCTACATCTTCAAAAGATGCTGTATATGAAGATGCAGAGTCAGGTGTAGGCGAAGTTGCTATCAGCGGTGTAGGCGTTGTATTTTAGTCTTTGATTGAAGTTAAATGCTTTTTTAGGCTCACTCACTTGAGTGAGCCTTTTTAAATTTTATAAAATTTAAACATTAAACAATCAATAAAATATTTGCCGAAATATCTGAATAATAGAAAAATTTTAAGACAATAATTTTTATTTTCAGTCTGATATATACAGTTTGTTTTAAAATTTTAGAAATGTTAAATTTTTTATTGTTTATGGTAAAATGCCAAAAATTTAAACAAATGCAATAAAAATAAACAGCGGATAATTTTTGAAAAATTTAAATATTGCAGGAATTTGTATTGACAAATAAATATATTTTAGAATTTTTTATTGTATATTCGTATTTAAAAAGGTTATCTTTCGATGTCTGATTTGCTTTCCATATCGTTATTCGTTTTTTCTTTACTGTATTTGAAATTCGTCGGCAAAAGACGATATTTGATGGTTGCGATATTTTTTATATTTATATATCTGCTCTTTTTTGCAACTGATTTTATTTTTAATAAATATACGGGAAAATCGCTTGATATATGGACTTTAAATATCATCATAGTAAGCATAACGGGCGCACCGCTTCTAACATTTACAAATAATATAATTTTAATCTGTTTGCTTGTATTTGCAATAATTTTAATATGTGCAATAATCTGTAAGCGGATAAAACTTCAAAAATCACGCAAATTTCTGTTTTTTGTGTTTATTTTTGTTTGTGCATTTGTTACAAATCCTACATCCATAGCGCTTTTTAAAATTTATAAATATTATTTTTATGTGCCTGTCGGAAAATATAAAGAAATGATTTATCAATTCGTAAAAATTCCTGAGCCTAAAGTCGCAAGCAATAGCAAAAATATCGTCTATATTTATTTGGAAGGGCTTAGCAGAAATTTTACGGTTAATGAAAAATTTCCAAATCTTACGCCAAACATCAGAAATTTAAATCACAAGATAGAATGGACAAATATAGATCCATACAGCACGGCTATAACGATAGAAGGACTTTTCGGTTCACAATGCGCATTTCCTCTTAATTTTTTCAGTAAATTTGAAACAGAAAGAGAGGCGATAAAAACTCAAAAAATAATTTGTGCTACCGAAATACTTAAAAATCAAGGCTATTATACATATTTTATGAAAGGTTTTGATTTAAATTTTCAAAATACAGCCGGCTTTTTACAATCACGCAAATATGATGAGATGATCGGAAAAGATGAACTTTTGAAGCGCGGAGCGAAAAATACGAGCGAATGGGGAGTTTATGATGATGAAATGTTTGATTTCGCGTGGCAGGATTTTATAAGACTTAATGAAAGCGGCAAAAAATTTGCGCAAGTTGTTTTGACAAACTCCACTCACACGCCTGACGGTTTTTTACCGCCAAAATGTGCCGATATAAGCTATGAAATCGATTCGGCTATGTTAAAATCCGTAAAATGCACGGATAAACTTTTGGGCGAGTTTATTTCCAAAATACGAGCGTCAAAGTATTCTAAAAATACAATTATCGTAGTGCAAAACGATCATCTTATGCCGTATCTGTTTGTAAGCGATATTGACAAATTTAAAGAAAAACTTGAAAATCCTCAGTCAAAAATGCTTTTTATGATACTTGATGATGATATCGCGCAAAATCAATATATAAGTATCGCCGGAAGCAGTTTTGATACATGGACTACACTTTTAGGATATATGGGAATTTTAGACGAGATGAATTTCGGACGAAATCTTTTTAAAATGCCTACTGTTTTGCAGGATACTCCGCCTGCGCTTTTAACGTATACGATGAGAATTTTGGATAAAATTTCATATGATGAGATAGAAAAATATAAAAATTGAATTTCTTATTTTTAAATTTATATGCAAACATTTTTAAGTAAAACTGTTTTTATGTGATTGAATATCTAATACATCAAATATGTGAAAAATTGTAAATAACAGGTTGTTCTGTTCGGCATGCATTTTATATAAAAATTGTTATCATAAATCTCGGTTTATATTGCTATTGAATTTCTTTAATATTATTTTATATTTTGCCGTAAAAAGAGCGTAATCGGATAATTTTTATCTTCAAATTTCACATTTCATAACCTTGCTTATATAAATTTTGCCATATTATCAGACATCAAACATCATCTTATAGCAAAGAATTCATAACTTTAATATCTATCTATAAATAATGTTTTAAACTATTGTGCGAACTTGATTTTGATTAATAGCGGTAAAAAACGACCTTAAAATTTAACTGTTTTTTTATAAATGATAAAATTTTGTTCAAGTTTTTTAGATAGCGACAAAGCAGATGAAATCTTTTTTGCAGCTTATATCCTTTTTAAAAATAAAAGATTATAGTAAGTTAAAATAAATTTAATTTTGAAAAATATTTTTTGATTAAACAGTTTTAAGAATATACAGGCAGATATGTTAAATTTATGAAAATATATAGAATTTATATGAAATAACGGATATCCGATTAAATATAATTATTTGAAAAATATAAAAAGAGATAAATAAAATGAAATTTTTATCGTGTAATAATAAAAAAGCGCGGTGAAAAATCACCGCGCAAATTTTATAACATCATAGGAGCTAATACAAATCCGAATGCAACGGAAAACGCAATAGCTAAAACGCCAGGAATAAAGAACGGGTGGTTGAATACGTATTTTCCGATTCTTGTAGTTCCTGTATCATCCATTTGAACCGCACCAAGCAAAGTAGGATAGGTAGGAAGCACGAAAAGTGCTGAAACAGCAGCGAATGAAGCAACCAGAATATAAGCATCACCGTTATTTGTAGCACTTAGCCCAAGAGCAACTATAACTGTCGGAATCAAAGCTTTTGCAGTTGCAGCTTGTGAATATAGAAGCATACTTGCAAAGAAAAGTGCAACAGATAGGAGCGCCGGATATTGTTTAACCAGATTTCCTGCAAAATCCTTAATCTCTTGCGTGTGATTTGATACGAACGTATCACCAAGCCACGCAACGCCAAGAACACATATACAAGCAGTCATACCGCTTTTAAATGTACTTTGAACAGGGATTTTATCAACATCAATTTTACAAATCATAACTATCAATGCGCCGATAATTAGCATAAAGCTCATAATAGCGCCATCTCTTGCTAGAGTAAGAGATTTTTTAGGTTTGCTTTTATCCTCTACATATTTTACGCCTGTATCTTTATCTGTAGATATTTTTATGTTAGGATTTGCCGCTATTATTTCATCAAATTTAGCTGCATCTTTGCTTTGATATACTTTTTCATATCCTGTAACATAGCTTGGTTTTATAAGCGCCACATTTTTACTTATAGCTGTTGCATAAAATACTACCGCTATAATTCCGATGAAGAATATCAAAACTGAAGTTTTAGCACCTTTTGGAAGCTCTTTATATTTTCCTTCTTTTTGTGGCTCAGCAACCAAACCTTTTGCAAGTCTGTCTTTATAAACAGGATCGCTGTCAAGTTTTAAATTCCAAAACAAATTCATAATCAAAGCTGTAATCATACAACCTAAAAATGTTGTAGGTATCCAGATAGCAAGCAAAATAGGATAAGAAATTCCAAGTCCGCCAAGAGCCATATCGCCTGCCATAAAGATAACGGCCGCAGAAACAGGGCTCGCTGTGATTGCTATTTGAGATGAAACAACAGCAATTGAAAGCGGAACAGACGGTTTTATATTTTGACCTTTTGCAACTTCTGCAATAACCGGAATCATAGAAAATGCAGTGTGACCTGTACCTGCAAAAATTGTTAAAAGATAAGTAACGGTAGGAGCTAAAAAGTTTACATATTTAGGATTTTTCCTTAAAAGTTTTTCAGCCAATTGAACCAAATAATCAAGTCCGCCCGCAACTTGCATAGCAGCAATAGCAGAGATAACTGAAGCAATAATCAAAATAACATCCCACGGAATGCTACCCGCTTTTAATCCAAGCATTGTCAAAATTACAACGCCAAGACCACCGGCATAGCCTATAGCCATACCACCAAGTTTAACACCTAAGAAAATAGCTCCAAGCAGAACTATAATTTCTAAAATAAGCATAAAATCCATACTGACTTCCTTGTATTAAGGCACAAAATTATTTGTGCCTTTTATTTTTTTTAATTTATTTTCCTGTATGAGACATATGAGGATTTAACATACTCTTAGGATCCAAGAGTTTATCAACTTCCTCTTTTGTCAATAATCCGCGTTCAATAGCGATTTCACCTACAGATTTACCTGTATTTAGCGCTTCTTTTGCGATACTTGCAGAATTTTCATAACCTATAACAGGGTTAAATGCGGTTACGATTCCAACTGAGTTAAGAACTGCTTTTAAGCAAGCTTCCGGTTTTGCTTTTACATCTTTTATAGCTTTATTTGCAAGTGTAATGTAGGCATTTTCCAAAATGACTAAAGAGTTGAAAAGTGCATATGCAATTCCCGGTTCAAACGCGTTAAGTTCAAACTCGCCTCTTTCAGAGCAAAGCATAATTGTTACATCATTACCGATTACTTCGTAGCAAGCTTCGCCTACAACTTCAGCAATAACAGGATTTACTTTTCCAGGCATTATTGAGCTTCCAGGTTGCATTTTTGGAAGATCGATTTCACCTAAACCGCATCTTGGACCTGAGTTCATAAGTCTTAAATCGTTTGCTATTTTTGATAGTCTAACGGCGGCGGTTTTTAGCGCTCCACTTACTTGAACAAAATCTGCTGTATCTTGAGTGGCTGCTATAAAATCAGGCGCTGCTTTAAATTCTGTTCCTGTAATCTCACTTAGTTTTTTCTCAACGACGAATTTATAATCAGGATGGCAGTTGATACCTGTTCCGATTGCTGTTGCACCCATATTTAAGTATGTCATTAACTCTCTTGCGTTTTTAACTGCTGCAATATCTGATTTTATATAACTTGCAAAAGCATTAAATGAATTTCCAAGTGTTGTAGGAACAGCATCTTCAAGCTCTGTTCTACCCATTTTAATCATATCTTTATATTCTTCCGCTTTTGCTTCAAGCTCTTTTTTCAAAACTTCCATAGCTTTCAAAAGATCTGTCATTTTTTCATAAGTCGCTACTTTAATTGAGCTAGGATATGTATCGTTCGTGCTTTGACCCAAATTCGTATTATCATTTGGATGAAGATATTTGTATTCGCCTTTTTTGTGTCCCATCATTTCAAGCGCAACATTTGTTATAACTTCATTTGCATTCATATTTGTGCTGGTTCCGGCGCCGCCTTGAACCATATCAACTACAAATTGATCAAGAAATTCTCCAGCTATTACTCTGTCTGCTGCTTTTGCTATCGCATCAGCTTTTTTAGCTTCCAAAACGCCTACTTCTTTATTTGCCAAAGCAGCCGCTTTTTTAATTTGAGCAAAAGCTTTCACAAAAAAAGGATAATCTTTAATTCTTCTTCCTGTCATATGAAAGTTTTCAAGTGCTCTAAAAGTTTGAACTCCATAATATACATCATCTGAAATCTCTAACTCACCGATAAAATCGTGTTCTTTTCTTGTTGCCATATTGGCCTCCTTAAAAAAAATTTTGTTTATGAAATTTAAGCATAATTCTGTTTAAGATAAAATTAAAATTTTATTAAGGTTTATTGAAAAAAGCACATTAAAATTTGATAATTTTAACTATATATCAAATTTTATATAAAATTGTTAAGTGTGAAGTTGTCACATATTTTGATTTATATATAAAAATATTTTAAAATATAAGTTTAATTTTAAAATTTCAAGAATTTTAAAAAAGCCGCGATTTTTTTCGCGGCTAAAAAATAATGAATTTTAGTGTTTTGCTAGATAATTTGTATCGTAATTATTGTTTAAGAAATCAACATTATTCATCATTTGTAAATGAAAATCGCGCGTTGTTTTGATTCCGCCTACTATAAGTTCATCAAGCGCTACTTTCATTTTGGAAATCGCTCTATCACGGTTATTATCATAAACTACCAGTTTTCCGATCATACTATCGTAAAATGGCGGAACATTGTATCCTTGATAGATGTGGCTTTCCATTCTTACGTTTCTTCCAGCAGGTGCCACATATTTTGTGATTTTGCCAGGGCTTGGAACGAAGCTTTTCGGGTCCTCGGCTGTGATTCTGCACTCTATTGCATGGCCTGAAATTTTGATTTTATTTTGTGGTAAAAGTTCTTTTCCTTCCGCAATTTTAATCATCCATTCAATCAAGTCAAGCCCGCTTACCATTTCGCTTACACAATGCTCAACTTGAAGTCGCGTATTCATTTCGATAAAATAAAATTTTTTATCTTTTCTATCATATAAAAACTCAAATGTGCCGGCACTGCTATAACCGATCGCTTTTGTCGCTTTTACAGCAACTTCGTGCAGCTCTTCGCGCGTTTTTTCATCAAGTATTACAGCAGGACTTTCTTCGATTAATTTTTGGTGGCGGCGTTGAAGTGAACAGTCACGTTCGCCGATATGAACTACGTTTCCATGTTCGTCGCCTAAAATTTGCACTTCTATATGGCGCGGACTTGTAAAATATTTTTCTATATACATCGTTCCGTCACCAAAAGCTGCTAACGCTTCACTTTCAGCCGACCAAAAATTTTTTTCCAAATCTTCAGGTTTATTTACTACGCGCATTCCACGTCCGCCGCCGCCTGCTGCCGCTTTTAAAATAACTGGATAACCTATTTCTTCGGCTAGTTTTTTGGCTTCATTTACATCTTTTAACGCACCATCCGATCCAGGAACTACCGGAACCCCGGCTCTTTTCATAAAAGCTTTTGCTTTGCTTTTATCACTCATTAGCGCCATTGCTGAAGTGCTTGGACCTATAAATTTTAAGCCTTCTTTTTCGCAAATTTCAGCGAAATTCTGATTTTCACTTAAAAAGCCGTATCCTGGGAAAACGGCATCCGCACCGCTGATTTGAGCAGCACTCATTATAGCCGGTATGTTCAGATAGCTATCGCTGCTTCGCGGCGGTCCTATGCAAATGCTTGCATCAGCATATTTTACATAAAGCGCATCCTTGTCAGCCGTAGAATGCACAACGATTGCTTCTTTTCCCATTTCTTGAATGGTTCTAAGTGCACGAAGCGCTATTTCGCCGCGATTTGCAATTAAAATTCTTTTTAATTCCATTATAATTTCTCCACTTCAAATAGTGGCATACCAAATTCAACGGGAGATCCGTCACTTACTAGATTTTTCAAAATTCTGCAATCAAACTCGGCTTCAATCTCATTCATGATTTTCATTGCTTCAATGATTGCTATTGTTGTACCTTTCGTAACATTTTGTCCAGGTTTTACAAAAGGCGCCGCTCCTGGACTTGATGCTTGGTAAAATGTACCAACCATAGGAGAGTTTATCGTATCTTTAAGATTCGGTTGTTCATTATTTACTACGACGTTTATCGGTTGGACTTGAGTTTGCGCAGAAGCTCGCGCTTTTTCATCTTCTTTTTGGGCTTTTCTATGTTTTTCAAGCTCGATTTCAAAATCGTTATCTTTGATTTTTATTTTTGAAATTCCCGATTTATCGAAAAATTCCATAAGCTCTTTTATTTCATCTTGTTTCATTTTTTACTCCAAACTGTTTTTAAATTTCTAATTTTAACAAAAATTTTAAAATCTTTACTTAAATGAAAATTTATTTAAATTTTATTTTAAAATTTTTATTTTTTACCAAAATAGTGCAGTTAAATTCTGAAATTTCGGTGTTTAACCGCATTTATTTTAAAATTTTACCGGTATATATCTTAAAATTTTAAATTTTATAAAATGGACTTTTTACCGTTTTTTGCACTATTTTATCGTTTTTTATTTGTTATTTTTGATTTTTGTTTAAAATTTTGCTCTATACATTGATACAAACAAAAATTCAGTTTTATAAAGTTATAATTTTGTAAAAAAAATGAAAAAAGGTAAAATTTTATGGGTCTAAAAAGCGATAAATGGATTAGAGAGCAAAGTATAAAAAACGAGATGATAACGCCTTTTTGTGAAGAAAATATGGGCGTCGGAGTTGTAAGTTACGGACTTTCCAGCTATGGATATGATATAAGAGTGGCGGATGAGTTTAAAATTTTTACAAATGTCGGCGGAACTGTAGTCGATCCGAAGAATTTTGATGAGAAAAATATAGTTGATTTCAAAGGCGATGTTTGTATTGTGCCGCCAAATTCTTTCGCTTTAGCCAGGACTATCGAATATTTTAAAATGCCGCGCGATGTTTTAGCGATCTGTCTTGGTAAAAGCACTTATGCAAGATGCGGTATTATCGTAAATGTTACGCCTTTTGAGCCCGGATTTGAAGGACACATAACAATTGAAATTTCAAATACTACGCCGCTTCCTGCTAAAATTTATGCAAATGAGGGCATTGCTCAGGTGCTGTTTTTACAAGGTGATGAGATTTGCGAGGTAAGTTATGCGGACAAAAAAGGTAAATATCAAAGACAAAAAGGAATTACATTACCGCGAATTTTAGAAGGGGATAAAAAATGAAAAATTTAGTAGTAGTAGAATCACCGGCAAAGGCAAAAACAATAGGAAAATTTTTAGGTGATAATTATAATGTAATAGCTTCAAAAGGTCATATAAGGGATTTACCTAAAAAAACTTTCGGTATAAAAATAAACGAAAAACATTTTGAGCCGGTTTATGAAATTAGTGAAGATCACGCAAAAATAGTGAATGAAATAAAAAAATTAGCCAAAAAAGCGGATCAAATATATCTTGCAACCGATGAAGACAGGGAAGGTGAAGCTATCGCATATCATATCGCAACGGCAATCGGCAAAGAACCTGCAAGCCTGCCTAGAATTGTTTTTCACGAAATTACAAAAACGGCGATTGAAAACGCTATTAAAAATCCGCGCGCACTTGATACGGCAAGCGTAAATGCGCAACAAGCGCGCCGTCTTTTGGACCGCATTGTAGGCTATAAACTAAGTCCGCTTTTAAGTCAAAAAATTCAAAAAGGGCTTAGTGCAGGAAGAGTTCAAAGTTCCGCTTTAAAGATTGTAGTCGATAGAGAGCGTGAAATAAATGTTTTTAAGCCTGAAAAATTTTATACTGTAAATATGATTTTCAAAAAAGATTTGGAAGCCGAGTTTGTAAAATTTAAAAATAAAAAAATAGAAAAAATGAGTATAAAAACTGCTAAAGAAGCTGATGAAATCGTGCAAATTTTATGCGATGAAAAATTCGAAGTTTCAAAGATCGAAAGTAAAGACAGAAAAACAAATCCGTATCCTCCTTTTATGACTTCTACATTACAACAAAATGCAAGCACTGCACTTGGTTTCAGTCCAAAAAAAACAATGAATCTTGCGCAAAGTCTTTATGAAGGCGTCAATGCGCCAAATGGTGGAGCTATCACATATATGAGAACGGATTCTTTAAATATCGCAAAAGAGGCGATTGTATCCGTAAGAGATATGATAAAAAATGAGTTTGGAAGTGAATATTTGCCAAAAAGCGCGAATTTTTATGCTACAAAATCAAAAGGCGCTCAAGAAGCCCACGAAGCAATCCGTCCGACAGATTTAAAATTTACGCCTGCTATTGCGGCAAAATCTTTACCAAAAGACGAACTTCGTCTTTATACGCTTATTTACAACCGCTTTGTGGCATCTCAAATGAATCCTTGCGTAAGTGAAATTCAAAATGTTTTTGTAAAAAGCGGCAGCTCTTTATTTAAAATTTTAGGCAGAAAAGTAAAATTTGACGGATTTTATAAAATTTACGGAGAGAATGATAAAGATAAAATTTTACCTGATTTTAAAATCGGTGATGAGCTGAAAGTTCAAAATTTAAAATCCGTAGAAAACCAAACGGAGCCGCCGGCAAGATATTCGGAGGCAAGTCTTATTAAAAAGCTTGAGAGTTTAGGAATCGGTCGTCCTTCTACTTACGCGCCTACACTTTCACTTCTTATTTCAAGAAAATATGTAAATACTGAAAAAAAACAGCTCGTTCCGACAGAGATTGCTTTTAAAATCGTAGAGATGCTGGAGCAGAATTTTAATAACATTGTAGATAGCGAATTTACTTCGAAAATGGAAACGAAACTTGATGAAATTGCGGAAAAATCGGCCGATTGGCAAGAAATTTTAGCTGATTTTTATTATCCGTTTATGGAAAAAATCGCAATCGGTAAGAAAAATATAAAGAGTCAAAAAGTAGCCGAACCGATTGGCGAAAAATGCCCTGAATGCGGAGGTGAACTTTTAAAACGAAACGGCAGATTCGGCGAGTTTATAGCTTGCAGTAATTTTCCGAAATGCAGATATTCAAGAAATCTTTCAGGCGAACAAAAAATTAAAAAAGAACCAGCAAAAATCGGTGTAAAATGCCCTGAATGCGGAGGCGAAATCGTAGAAAGAGTTTCAAAGCGCGGAAAATTTTACGGATGTTCGAATTATCCGAAATGCAATTTCATCTCAAATTATAAACCGACAAATGAAAAATGTCCGGAGTGTGGCGAAATGCTTTTCAAAAAAAGCTTGAAAAAAGGCGATTTTTTATATTGCGCAAAGTGTAAATTTCAAAAGGCGATAGATGATTAAAATAGGCGTTATTTCCGATTCCCATCATAAAAGCGATGTGGCCGGCAGTGCTATAAACTATCTTTCGGATAAAAAGGCGGATTTGATAATTCATGCAGGAGATATTGTGGAAATATCTACGTTGAAAGCCCTTAAAAACAGCAAAATTCCTTATGTCGCGGTATTTGGAAATAACGACAATGCACTAAAAGACTATGCTAAAAGTTTTAAAATTTTTAAAGAGCCGAAAATTTTCAATTTTAAAGGGCTGAAAATTCGGCTTATGCATTATCCTTATTATATAAAAAACGATGCCGATATCGTTATTTACGGTCATACGCACTATTTTGCGGCGTTGAAAAGTGATAGTTCGCTTATATTAAATCCCGGCGAAATTTGCGGTCGTAAAAAGCCGCTTTATGAGTTTGCAATTATTGAAATTTATCACGATATAGGTGCTTTGGGTGATAATTCGGTTTTGAAATTTAATGTGATAAAAGTGCAAAGTAAAATTTTAAAATCTCCAATATGGCAAGAATTTTCGGTTGAAATATGAGTGAAATTTCAATTTTAATGGTTTTGGCCGCAATTATTTTTCTGTCGCCTTATATTGCTAATCTTATAAAATTTCCAATCTCTCCTACAGAGATTATTTTGGGAATTATTTTTGGTGCATTTGGACTTTTGCCGCAAAATGATTTATTTGAAATTACCGCAAATGTTGGATTTTATTTTTTGATGTTTTTAGCCGGAACCCATGTAAATATCAAAATTTTCATTACAACGGATAGAAAAATTTTAAAAAAATCCATAACATTTTTGGCGATTTTGTATATTTTGTCTTTTGTTTCGGTTTATACGTTTGATTTAAATAAAATTATAGCTATTATTATTCCTACGATGAGTGTAGGGTTGCTTTCTACGCTTTATAAAGAATATGGCAAGGATGAAAAATGGCTGAATACCGCAATGGTTGTAGGAGTTATAGGTGAAGTCGTAAGTATCGCTATCATAACGGTTGCAAGTGCATATTTAAAAAGCGGCTTTTCTACCGAACTTTTTACTCATATTTTTGCACTTGCATTGTTTTTAATCGTTTCCACTTTGCTTTTTAAAGGTCTTGATGTGCTTTTTTGGTGGTATCCAAATCTAAAAGCGGTAATAATGCCGACATACGATAAAAATGAAAAAGACATTCGTTTTACAATGGCGATTTTTTGCTTTGTAATTGCAGTGATGATTATGCTTGATCTTGAAATAGTGATAGGGGCTTTTATCGCAGGGACTTTTATACCTACATTTTTCGGATATAAAAAAGATTTGCCGCGTAAATTGGCAAATTTCGGATATGGTTTTATAGTGCCTATATTCTTTGCTTATATCGGTTCTACACTTGATGTGATGGCTATTTGGAAGCCCGGAGTGCTTCCAAATGTGATTATTTTAATCGTTTCTATGCTTTTATTCAGAATTTTAGCTGGTCTTGTTTATTTAAAAGAGCTTGGAAAACGCGGAACTGTTTTATTCGCGTTATCTTTATATATGCCGCTTACTTTGATTATTGCAACCGTTACGGTAGCGTTAAATACAAACAATATTACAAAAGAATTTTACGATTCGTGTATAATTGCCAGCTTGCTTGAAGCTATAATAGCGATGATTTTGATAAAGGTCGTGTTTAACTTAAAAATTTATAAAAATAAAAATATAGTTTAATTTTTATTGCAAAATTTTTTAAATCTTTAGTTAAAATATCGGAAAATTTCCATAAAGGAGCAAAAATGTCAAATACAGTTACTTTAACTGACAACAGAACGGGTAAAAGTTATGAATTTCCGATAATCGACGGCACTCTTGGACCTTCGGCTATAGATATCACGACTTTGTATAAGCAAGTAGGTATGTTTACATACGACAACGGATATACTTCTACGGCTTCCTGTAAATCGGATATCACTTTTATAGACGGAGAAGAAGGAATTTTAAAGCACCGCGGATACAGTATAGAATATCTTGCGGAAAATAAAATTTTCCTTGATGTTGTCTATCTTTTACTGTATAAAAAACTTCCTACAACGCAAGAGCTTATGACTTTTAGAAAAGAGCTTAAAACAAGAAGTTTTATAAATGAAAAAATGTTGAAACTTTTTGACGCTTTTCCTGATCGTGCTCACCCGATGGCAGTTTTGCAAGCCTGTATAGCTACTCTTAGTACTTATTACTCTCGTGAAATGGATTTTAACGATCCGAATGAATCTATGGAACTTGCCATTAGAATAATCGCTAAAATGCCGACTCTTGCTGCTTTTTATTACCGCCATACTATGGGCTATCCGCTTATTTATCCTGATTTGGATCGCGGATTTACGGAAAATTTTCTTTATATGATGAGATCTTTTCCACACTCTTATGTTGATTTGCGTCCGATTGAAGTAAAAGCTCTCGATAGTGTTTTAATGCTTCACGCAGATCACGAGCAAAACGCTTCAACTACGACAGTTAGAACAGTCGGTTCAACTCATTCTCACCCATATGCTTGCATAAGTGCCGGAATCGGTGCTCTTTGGGGTCATGCTCATGGTGGAGCAAATGAAAGTGTCGTAAGACAACTTGAAATGATAGGTTCGGTTGATAATGTCGATAAATATATTAAAAAAGCTAAAGATAAAGATGATCCGTTTCGTTTAATGGGCTTCGGACATAGGGTTTATAAAAATTACGATCCAAGAGCTAAAGTGCTTAAAAAAATGCGCTCAAAATTAATAGACGAGCTTGATATCGATACGAATTTGATAAGAATTGCAAATAGAATTGAAGAAATTGTTTTACAAGACGATTATTTTGTAAGCAGACATCTATATCCTAATGTAGATTTTAATTCAGGACTTATTTTAAAAGCTTTAAATATTCCAACAGATATGTTTGCCGTTATTTTTACAATCGGAAGAACTCCGGGATGGATTTCTCAATGGATGGAAATGCGCGAACACGCTCCAATGAAAATCGTGCGACCTCGTCAAATTTATGTCGGTCCGAAAAGCGGCGAAGAGGATGATAGAAAAACTCAAATCGAATTGAAAGTTAAATGATGAGTGAGCTGCTTAATCTTGCTGTGCGTGCCGCAAAAGCCGCCGGTAAGGAAATTTTAAAAAATTATAACGATTATAAGCTTTATATAAAGCCTGATAAATCTCCGCTTACGACTGCCGATTTGGCTGCAAACGATGTGATTTTTAAAATTTTGGAAAAAAGCAAAATTCCTATTTGCTCGGAAGAGAAAATTTTACCTTTCGATGAGCGTAAAAATTGCGAAAATTTTTGGCTCATCGATCCTTTGGACGGAACTCAGGAATTTATTGCTAAAAACGGCGAATTTTGTGTTTGTATCGCTCTTATCGGCAAAGACGGACGCCCGAAACTTTCGGTTATAATGATTCCGTTTACAGATGAAGTTTTTTGTGCGGAACGCGGCGGTAAAATTTATAAAAACGGCAAAATTCTAAAATCTCTTGAATATACTTCGCCGCTTTTTTTGCTCGGGAGACATGGAAATTCCAAAAAAAGAATAAAATTTGCTAAAAATTTCGGTTATGAATATAAGCGAATCGGTTCAGCCATAAAATTTTGTCGTTTGGCTGAAAATGCCGCCGCAAGCTATTTAAGGCTTGGTCCTTCAAGTCTTTGGGATATCGCGGCTGGAGATTTGCTGGTTGAAGTAAGCGGCGGAATTACTATTGATTTAAAAACAAAAAAACCGCCCGTTTATAACGGTGAAAATTTATTAAATAATCCATTTTTGGTGCTTGATCGTAATAGCGTTGATTTTTTGGATGAATATATAAATTTTATAATGACGAATTCTTACCTAAAATAGTTTTTTAAATTCTATTTTACTAAGCAGAATTTTTCTTAAAAAAGCATTATCGTTTTTATATTTTTTAAAATTAAATTGCTAAATTATCAAAAATTCACAGATTTTAATTTTGAAAATTTTGAAAATTTTAAACTTATAAATTTTTCAATATCTAATGCGAAAGTATTTAAAAAAAGTAAATATCGCTTTAGATTTTGACGAAGCTATTCTTATACCGTTAATATAGATTTTACTGCATATTTAAGTTGCCAAGATTTTATTTTGAAACGGTTAAAATTCACAACTTATTTTGATAGCATTGATTAAATAAAAGAAAGCAAGCTTATTAAATTCAAACTGGTTATGGTAAAAGCGGGTCTTAACGGAAATTTTGAATTTAGGCCGCTTAAAAAAGGCTTTGGTATTTAAAATCTAAAGTAAAAACAAACTAAAGCAACAATTGTTTTTGAGGTTAAATAAATTTTTAAGATTTAGCCAAAATTTTTGGCTAGGTTTTTAGTAGTTTTCAAATACATTCAAAACTAGGATTTCTGAATAAAATCAAGTCAAATATTTAGCGCTATAAGCATAAAGTATAAATTTATTTAAAATTGATTATAATGCAATCATATTTAAATTTCAGTAGAATTAGTCTTGTCTAAATTAAAGAAGTTTTAAAATTATTTAAATACTTAAAGGTTAGCGTAAAAAAGATATTAAAGTTAAAATGGTTCAAAAACTATAAATAATGAAGTAATTAATTTTTTAATAAAAGCAGAAAAGGAAAAATAAAAATGATATTTTTATTATATTTAGCATTAGCATTATTTTTTTTAACAATCGGTCTTAATGTTTTAATGGCAGCCTTGCAATTAGCAATGTATATAATAATATATTCACTTTTTGCTATTTTTTTTATAGTTACAGCATTGCCAATAGTTATATATGGAATATGGCTTTATTTTAAAGAGTTAGGAAAATTTACAATAAAACTCATTACATTAAAATTTCTAAAAAATAAAAAAAATGAAATATCTAATATTTCTGAATAATTGACAATTTGTATTGTATAATAAATAAATCAGTATAAAAAAGGATAAAAAATGAATAATACAATGATTTATGATATAATAAGCTACGCAATAATATTATTAATGATAATTGCTTTTTTAGTAATATTAGGATATACAATCTCTATAGTTTTTAATGAATTAAGATATTTTTTTAAAAAGAAAAAAGATAAAAATTACAAAAGAACATTTATAGAAAACTACACAACAAAAAATCAAAGTAAATTTATTAAATTTTATTTAAGTACAAGAATGTCTGGAGGATATGATGAGGATATATCTTATTGGATCATATTTGGAACTATAATGGTATTAAATATAACATTTTTAGGAATTCTTTACTATCTAATAAGAACTGGAATACATAATATGTTTTATTTTTAATTGATTTTATCTATAACTTTTAAAAATTTATGATAATTTTTTATAGCTTCTTTTAATTTATTGTTTTCAAGTAAGAGATTAAGGCGTAATTTCGTTCGCTTTTGGAACTCTTTCATTTTTAGAATAGCAATATAAGGTATTAACATTAATGTCAAGCATTTCAGATAACTCATCTACACTTAAGTCTAATTCTTCTAATACTATCTTGTATAAAGGTTTTTCATTGCTCATTTTCTAGCTTTAAAATAAAGATAAAGGCTTTGATTTATTTTTATTTGATGTTCTTTATATAAAGCTTTTAGCTCATAGTTTAATGATAGTTGGTAAAACTTTTTATAAAAAATTATTAAAATTTAAAATTTTAATAATTTAAAGATGTTTTATAATAAATCTAATTGTTGGACCATCTTGTTCTACGCTTAAAATTTCAAAACCACGATTTTTAGCAACGTATGGAATCGAATTTATACTTTGCGGGTAGTTGTAAATTAGCTCTAAAACTTTTAACTTTTTTGGATTTAAGGCAACTGGTGGCAGAGTGGCACGCCTTACATTGTAAATCAAGTATATAAGTTATCTCGCCACCATAAAAATTACTCATTTAAAAACTTCTACTTTAAAAAATTTTGAAAAACTCCATAACTCCAAATAAAGCTAAAATTTTAAAGTTTTTTAGCATAAGAAAAAGTTCTAAAAGAATTTAGTATCGCTAAAATCGTAACTCCAACATCAGCAAATATCGCCATCCAGATATTTGCTAAACCGAAAATCGCTAAAATCATAACTAAAACTTTCACGCCGATTGCAAAGACTATATTTTGATAAGCGATATTTATCGTTTTTTTAGAAATTTTAATTGCAGTTTTTATTTTTGAAATGTTATTATCCATTAAGACTATATCGCTTGCCTCCATGGCAGCGTCCGTTCCAAGCATGGAAAATCCAGCGTCTGCTCTTGCTAAAACAGGGGCGTCATTTATCCCATCGCCGATATATGCAACTGTGCTATTTTTAGACTTTTTGGCGATGATTTTTTCTAAATTTGTTAGCTTATCAGCTGGTAAAAGCTCAGCAAAAACTTCATCAATGCCAAGTTTTTCTTGTATATTTTTAGCAACTTTTGATCTATCGCCTGTTAACATAGCTGTTTTTATGCCACTATCTTTAAGCCATTTTATAAGCTGGGCCGAGCCATCTCTTAGTTCATCTTCAAATGTTAAATACCCTGCAAATTTACCATCAACTGCCACAAATGATGCAGTTTGGGTAATCTCAGGCAAGTCAAACTCACTTAAAAGCTTTTTATTTCCTATTTTTACATTTTTTCCAAAAATTGTCGCTTTTATGCCAAAACCTGGGATTTCTTCAAGATCTGTTACGGCTTTTTCATCGATTTTTTCATTATAAGCATTTATGATAGAAAGTCCGATAGGATGGGTGCTGTGAGCTTGTGCGTAAGCTGATAACTTTAAAAGCTCATCTTTATCTATAAAACTCTCATTTACCACATCTTTAAGGACAAAATTTCCTTTTGTTAAAGTTCCAGTTTTATCAAATACAAAGTTTTTAACCTTAGCTAAAACTTGCAAATAATTACTTCCTTTAACCAAAATTCCTTTTTTACTAGCCCCGCCAATTCCTCCAAAAAAGCTAAGTGGAACTGAAACCACCAAAGCACAAGGGCAAGATACTACTAAAAAGATTAGTGCTTTATAAATCCACTCTTTAAAATCCCCCACAAACATCGGCACGACAAATGCGATGATTAGAGCTAAACCAACTACAATAGGGGTGTAAATTTTAGCAAATTTGGTAATGAATTTTTCCTGCGATGATTTTTTAGAAGTCGCATCTTCAACAAGCTCTAAAATTTTGCTAACCGTTGAAGTCTCAAACTCGCTTGTTACTTTTACTTCTAAAAGTCCGTTTATATTTACGCTTCCACTTAAAATCTGAGTATCTTTGCCAACTTCAAGCGGAAGCGATTCGCCTGTTAGAGCTGATGTATCAAGGGTTGAGTTTCCTTTTATGATGATGCCATCAAGTGGGACTTTTTCACCTGGTTTTATGACGATTATATCACCAAGTTTTACATCACTAGGATCAACTTTTTTTGAGCCATCACTTGTTTTTAAATTTGCATAATCAGGTGCGATACTCATGGCTTCTTTTATTGATTTTCTTGAGCGATTTATAGAGTAATCTTCAAACGCTACGCCTATTTTATAAAATAAAATTACCGCTACAGCCTCGATTTGTTCTCCGATGAAAAATGCCCCAATCGAAGCAATTCCCATCAAGAAATTTTCATCTAAAAAGCCACCGTTTATTAAGCTTTTATAAGCTTTTATTAAAATTTCAACTCCAACTACCAAATATGCAAAGATTAAAAATACAGTTTTTAGCTCAGCATTTGAAACCAAAAAAGAGGCTATTACAAATATTACTGAGATTAAAATTTTTTGTATATCTTTTTTTAAAGCTTTATTCATTTTATACCTCTAGTATAGTATCTGGTTCAAGCTTTTTGATGACTTGTTTTATTTTTTCAATGATTTCATCTCTTCTATTTTCATCAAAATCAATTTTCATAGTAGTGGTCAAGAAATTAACACTTACACTATTTACACCATCAAGTTTGGCAACATTTGCTTCTATTTGTGCTGCGCAATTTGCACAATCCAAATTTTTTAAATTAAATTTTTTCATAATTTTTCCTTTTTTAAAATTTATTTTTACTCACTGATGTGAGTTAAGCCTTGTTTTAAAATATAGCTAATATGCTCATCTAAAAGTGAGTAATAAACAACTTTTCCATCGCGTCTGTTTTTTACAAATTTGTTTTGTTTTAATACTCGAAGCTGATGAGAAATGCTTGATTGACTCATATTTAAAAGTGCAGCTATATCGCAAACACACATTTGATTTAGACTTAAAGCCCATAAAATTCTAACTCTTGTACTGTCTCCAAAAATTTTAAAAAAATCAGCCAATTCATTAAGCGAAGTATCATCTGGCATTTTTGTTTTTGTATTTTCAACCACTTCTTTGTGTATAACTACACTTTCGCAAATTTCTTGGTCATCTTCTAAAATTTTATCTTTTTTATCCATCGCAAACTCCCGTTAATTAATTTCACATATGAACATATGTTCATATGTGAAATTATATAAAAGATTTGCTTAAATTTTTATAAATTTTTTATTGAAAATTTAACAGATTTTACAAATTAAAAAGAGCTATTTTTTAATGATAAAATAGTGATATCGCTAAATTTCATTGATTTTATCAAATGCAGTATAAAGACAAAATTATCAGATGTCGGATTATAATTTTTAAATTTTGTGTGCAGATTTTAGAATTCTTTATTGTTTTTTATTGTTGAAATTTTACTGTTTTTATTCGCAAAATTTCACCACTTTTTATCCTTTTAAAAGCCAAAACAAAAAATTGTTCTGTTTTGGCAAAAGTATTTAAATTTTTAAAATATCTATTTGATTTCTTTTATATTTTTCCAGCCTAAAATTTGCAAAATTAAGCCGTAAATAACTAAAATAGTTCCTGCCATAAAAAATATAGCTGCAATGATTTCCTGTTGTGTTATAGAGTAAGAAATTCCTGCTATTATAAATGCCAAGATGCCATAAATAGCATACCAAAATGATTTTTTGAAGCGATCCTGAAATGTGAGATAATCCAAATCTCTTAAAATACCGTACCAAACAAAAATCATATAAATACCGAATATAACAACTGCAATGGAGATAAAATTGATTACAGTTTCTGATTGTGTCAGGAGTAAAATTATAAAAACTACAGCAAAAACAGCTATTGTACCGAAAATATAAATATATGCATTTTTCATTAGATTTGTCTGTTCGCTGGCCATATTGTTTATTCTGGACAATGCTTTATAAAAACAAACAGTGCCGACTATAATAAATATAATTCCAATCAATTTTATATTTGAAAGCAAATAAAAGCAAACCAGATGCGCATATCCAAGTGTTCTGATTTGTGCTATTTCGTTTTTGTTCGCGTTGTTTCGCTGCTGATCTATGCTGTCACTTTTTGCTTTTTGGCTGTTTTTATTCAGCCAACTTAAATCTTCACTCATTTTTTATCCTTTTAAATAATTTTTAAATTACTGAAATTTTATAAAGTGAATTTAAAATTTCAGTTTACAAAAATTCAAAATTTTATATTGAAATTTTACCTTTATTCAAAACTTTGTAAAATATATAAATATTTTTTTAATCACTCATTTTATCACCTCAGTTAAATTTTAAGCCGCCAAAATTTTATCAATTTCCGTTTTGAAATTTTCGCTTACCAGAAATTCCGTGTTATAAGTTAAAATTTCGTTTTTAGTTTGAACTTTTAATATCAGTTTTTTGAAATTTTGCGGATTTGTTTTAAAATCACTGTGAGCAAGCGTGTAAATTTCATTGATTTTTTCTTTGTTCAAATCACAAAGATTTAGTAAAATTTCAAAATTTTCTATATTTTTTACAGGTTTATTATAAGATGAATTGGAATTATTATTGCCTTTGTAATTTGATCGTTTGTAGGTTTTGGTTTTAAAATCGCCGCTTTTTGCTTCTTGCAATGCCATCATTTTGATTAAAGAAATTTGTGCAAAATTTCCGTTTTTACTAAATCTTACGTGAAAAGCTCTTGGAATTTCAAGTTCTTCTTCACTTAAAGTTAAAAGAAGCGCTAAATTTTGATCAAAAGCCGTCATTTCAAATGTTCCGCCAAAATCAAGAACGCTTATTATTCCCATTTGCTTACCTGATTTTGTGATTTTTTTGGTTATGGATTCTATTTTTCCTACACATAAAATTTCGCCGTCATCGGTATTTTCAAAATCCGTAGTGCTTGTGTAGTTTATCGATGAAATTTCATCTTTAAAATCATCAAGAGGATGTCCGGAAAGATAAATTCCGATACTTTGCTGTTCAAGTTTTAAAAGCTCTTTGCGCTTGAATTCCTCTTTTGTATCTTCAAAATTTACTTTAATATCAAAAAAACTTTCGTCTCCGAAATTTAACGATGAGGTAGCTTCATCTCTTAAAATCGCAGCTTTTTTCATTGTATCTACGATATTTTCACTATTTTGTAGAAGCGCTTTTCTGGTTTTTCCAAGACAGTCCATCGCTCCTGCACAAGTTAGCGCTTCTATAACTTTTTTATTTACTTTAAAATTATCAACTCTGCTTGCAAAATCGTCAATTGTTTCAAATAGCTTTTCATCTCTTAGTTCGATAATATTTTCTATTCCTGCTAAACCTACGCCTTTAATAGCGCCAAGACCGTAAATAATGGCTGTTTTGCTTGGCGCATTTTCATCGTCCGTAACGCTGAACTCGCGAATACTTTTATTTATTGATGGTGGTAAAATGGTAATTCCAAGGCGTTTGGCTTCGTCAATGTATGTCAAAACCTTATCAGCGTTGCTTTCTTCAGAAGTCAGCAAAGCAGCCATAAACTCAGCCGGATAATATGTTTTTAAATACGCCGTTTGAAATGTTATCATTGAATAAGCCGCCGCGTGAGATTTATTAAATCCATAACTTGCAAATTTCATAATCAAATCAAAAAGCTCATTTGCTTTGTTTGTATCAAAGCCAAGTTTTTTGGCGCCATCTAAATATTGTTCTCTCATATGAGCTAATTTTTTTTCATCTTTTTTACTCATAGCTCTTCGCACAAGATCCGCTTCGCCAAGCGAAAAACCGCCGATTTTTTGTACGATTTGCATAACTTGCTCTTGATATACGATAATTCCGTATGTAGGCTCCAAAATTTCTTTTATTTCAGGCATTATGTATTCGACTTTCGCTTCACCGTGTTTTCTTGCTATAAAATCCGGAATAAGTTCCATAGGACCGGGACGAAATATCGAAATCATCGCGATTATATCTTCAAAGCAATCCGGTTTTAATCCGGTTGCCAGTTTTTGCATTCCCGGACTTTCTATTTGAAATATTCCAAACGTGTTTCCGCTTTGAATCGTTTCGTATGTTTTTTTATCGTTAAAGTCTATATTTTCCCAAACTATATCTTTGTTATATCTTCTTTTTATAAGTTTTATCGCATTTGCGATGACATCCAAGTTTTTTAATCCCAAGAAGTCAAATTTTATCAAATCCACATCTTCAAGATAGAGCTTTGTGTATTGAGTGATGTAGTGTCCGTCATCGCTTTTTGTCTGACGGAAAAGCGGTACTTTGTTCCAAAGCGGATCGTTTGAAATTACCACACCTGCCGCGTGCATTCCGGTATTTCTATTAAGTCCTTCAAGTCCAAGCGAATAATCCCAAACTTTTTTAGCCAATGGATCCTGTTCTACCAAATCTTTTATTTTAGGTTCCAGTTGAAATGCTCCGGGTTTATATTTTTCACTTCCTGGTTCTCCTTCGCCGTTAAGAGTTATACCGAGTTGTTCCGGTACAAGTTTAGCCATTGCATCCGCTTTATAAAGCGGCATTTCGCAAACTCTTGCAACGTCTCTTATAACGCCTCTTGCAAGAAGTTTACCGAAAGTCGCCACTTGCGCTACGTTTTCTTTACCGTATTTATTAGATACATATTCAAAAACTTCTTCACGTCTTGCTTGCGCAAAATCTACATCGATATCGGGCATACTTATACGATCTGGATTTAAAAATCGCTCAAAAAGCAGATTATAAGGAATTGGATCAAGATCTGTGATACGTAAAGAATAAGCACAAAGCGAACCTGCAGCCGATCCACGTCCAGGACCTACAGGAATATCGTGGTCTTTTGCCCAGTTGATGAAGTCCTGCACGATTAACATATATCCGCCAAAGCCCATTTTTTCGATAATTTGTATCTCTTTTTCAAGACGTGCTTTATAAATTTCATGTTTTTCGGGCGCTATAAATTCCAAACGTTTTGTAAGTCCGTCACGGCACAATGTTTCAAAAAGTAAATCGTCGTTTTTTTTACTATATTCTTCATTCGCCTCAGGCAAAGTTAAATTTATAAGGTTCGCTTTTTCTCTTGTAAATTTAAAATTCGGGGCCGTAGGATGATAATCAGGATTGTCAAATGCAAAACTAAGATTGCATTTATTTGCTATTTCTTGCGTATTTTCTATGACTTCAGGAATATCCGCAAAAATTTCTTTCATCTCTTCGTCGGTTTTTACATAAAGTTGGCGCACGGTGTGGTGCATTCTTTTAGGATCGCTTAAAACAGATCCGGTCGAAAGACAAACGAAAATGTCTTGCAAATCGTGCCCTGCCTGATTCGTGTAGTGAGCATCATTTGAAGCGATAAGTTTTATACCGGTTTCTCTTGAGAGACGGATTAAGTCGTCGTCTATGCGAAGTTGGCTGGTATATCCGTGGCGCATTATTTCAAGATAAAAATCGTCGCCAAAAATTTCTTTATATTCAAGTGCCGCTTTTTTAGCGCCTTCATATCCTTTCGCTCCTCTTTTTATATTTCGTTCGCTTAAATTTAGATGAAAACCGATTTCGCCGGCTATGCAGGCTGCATTGCAAATAATCCCTTCATGGTGCGCACGCAGCAAATTTTTATTTATTCTCGGATAATAATAAAATCCGTCCAAAAAGGCTTTTGAACTAAGATATATCAGATTTTTGTAACCGATTTCATTTTTTGCAAGAAGTATCAAGTGAAAGCGTTGTTTGTCGCTTTTATCGTCTAATTTGTCGTGATTGTGGATATAAGCTTCCATTCCGATAATCGGTTTTATACCGTTTTTTTTCATTGTTTTATAAAATTCTATCGCGCCGAACATATTTCCGTGATCTGTAATCGCCACGGCTTTTGTGCCGCGCTCTTTTAAAATTTTAGCAAGATTGTCTATTTTATTTACACCGTCAAGAAGTGAGTATTCGGTATGTAAGTGCAAGTGTGTAAATTCGCTCATTTCAGTCCTTTTTTATTACTTAAATTTTGCAAAAATTATATAAAATTTTGAGTAAAAATTGATTTAAATTTTAAAAAATAAACAATAATTTATGCTTGTTAAATTATAATGGTTTCTTAAGTACTGTTGTCATACAATTTCATATGCGTTTATTTATTATTTTTATTTTATCTGTAATTACCATTTTTGCAAATACACTGGATGATATTTCTCAAACCCAAGCCAAGCAAGAAGAAGATAGACTAAAGTTTATAGAAAGCCAAAAAGAGAGTTCAAATATTATTTTAACTCCTAAAAAAAATCAAATTTCAGCCATTATTCCAAACGAAAAACCCTGCTTTATTATTAATGAAATTTTATTAATCGGTAAAGATAATAATAAATTTGAAAAATATCTAAAAAAATCTTTAAAAAATGTAAAATTTAAAAATGGAAATTGTATAGGAAAAAAGAGTATAAATATTATTTATAATTCCTTTTATAATGAAATTTTAAAAGCTGGTTTTATTACAACTACTATAAATTTACCATCACAAAATTTAAAAAGTAAAACTCTAAAATTTGAAATAATACCAGGAAAAATAGACACTATTAATATAAATGATAAAAATTCCACTAAAAATAAAATTTCATTATTCGGTGCATTCGGCGGAGATAAAAAAGATAAAAATTTAAATTTAAGAGATATCGAACAAGCTCTTGAAACCATTCAAAACGCTTCTTTAGGTAAAGTTTCCGTAGAAATTTTACCGTCTAAAAAAGAAAATTACAGCAATATAAATATTTCAAAAGATGAAAAAAGTCCGTTAAGCTTTTCTTTATCATTTGATAATTTAGGAAGTAAAGAAACAGGAAAATATCAGGGCGGACTTAATATTAATGCTTTAAATTTACTTGGTTTTAATGAAATTTTTTACTCATCTTTTTCAAAAAATATATTTAAAACCGATGAACAAAATATCAACAATGAAAGCCGAAGAGGAGGAAGTGATAATATTTATTACGGACTTTCGGTTCCGTTTGACAGATTTTTACTTGATTTTAACGAATACGGATATAATTACGATCAAGCAATCCTTGGAGCTTTTGGAGTTTATAAATATAGCGGAAAAAGTAAAAGAAGAAATTTAACTTTAAATTATTTATATTATAGAGATCAAATTTCAAAAAATAGTTTATTTTTTAGACTTTGGGAAAAAGAGAATAAAAACTATATAGAAGATTATGAATTAGACAATCAAAGAAGAAAAACTGCAGGTTATGAAGCAGGACTAAACTCACAATTTTTTATAGAAAACGGCTTTTTATCTTTAGGATTATCATACAAAAAAGCAACTGGTGCAAGAGGGTCTTTACAGGCTCCTGAAGAAGAATACAATGAAGGAACAAATAGATTTGAAACTATAAGTTCCGATATTCGTTTTAGAAAAAGTGGAACAAATATACCGCTTACTTATGATCTTAATATCCATTCAATGTGGAATAAAACTCCTCTAACCTTGCAGGAAAGATTAAATATCGGCGGATACTACAGCGTAAGAGGATTTGACGGTAAAATGAGCCTGGTAGGAGATAGAGGGTATTATATAAGAAATACTTTGGAATACGGCATATTTAATAATCATTTTATTTATGCAGCTTTTGACTTTGGCAAGGTAGGCGGAAAAAGTTCAAATTATATGACTGGTAATACTTTAATCGGCTCAGGTATCGGTTTAAAAGGAAATTTTAACAAATACGGCTCACTCTCTTATGATGCTTTGCTTGGATTTCCTATAAAAAAACCTGAATTTTATGAAAGCAATGATGCCGTTTTAAATTTTTCTATAAATTATAATTTTTAATGGAGATGGACATGAAATTTAAATCTAAATTTTCAAAAAAACTAATCGGTGTAAAACCGTCTTTGCCTATAAGTATCGTAATTTCTTTTTCTTTAATCTTTACACCGACTTTCAGTTTTGCAGAAATTCTACCCGATAA
>QWCE01001801.1_pt1 | contig 29924 bp, 21 predicted proteins | sample 1972531 | NCBI WGS metagenome assembly QWCE01 (sample SAMN09866716, study PRJNA288562) | Human gut metagenome isolate term4_stool, whole genome shotgun sequencing... | reverse complement strand
ATCTTTCCCCTCTATTGTTAAATAAAAAAACGTATGTTGTTATATTAAATAATAAAAGTAATTTTATCGATTATACAACCATTTGGCAAAGTTGTCAATTAGAGAGTGAAATGATAACATCCCACTCTGTCATGTTGAGCGAGCGTGAGTGAGTCGAAATATCTCGGATGCTTTCTTATGAGAAAGCATCTGGTAAAGTAACCTGGGTTTTTATTCAGGGTTTGTCCTATGCCCTATTTTTTCAATATAATATTTCATTTATTCCCCAAATAAAAACGAGAAATATCTTTTCTATTGAGAGCAAAGGATCAATAAGCTATAATGAATTTATAAACTGGAGGGACTTATGAACATAATTAAATTAATAGAAGAATTGACAACAGCCTTTGGGCCTTCAGGCTTTGAAGAAGACCTATTAGAAATATTAAAGAAATATTTAAAGGACTTTGACCTTGAAAATGATTCAATGAACAATGTCTACGCCAAGTTTAAAAACTCTGGAAAGAAAAATTTTACAGTGCAACTTGACGCCCACACTGATGAAGTTGGTTTTATGGTTCAAAGTGTTTTAGACAATGGAACTTTATCCATCGTTCCTTTAGGGGGCTGGGTACTTACAAATGTTCCTGCCCACATAGTTGGAATTAGAAATAGAGATGGAAAAATAGTTGAAGGAATAACAGGATCAACCCCTCCCCACTTTATGACTGAAGAGGAGAGAAACAGTCCATTAAACATAGAAAAAATGTTTATAGACATTGGAGCCATATCCTATGAAGAAGTTGTAGAAGACTTTAAAATTGAGCCAGGGGCACCGGTCGCTCCTATAGTTGACTTTAGATACGACAAGATCCATGACTTAATTCGAGGAAAGGCTTTTGATAACAGACTTGGCTGTGCATGCATAGTGGAAACAATGAATAGACTTAAAGATGTGGACAACTTAAATGTAAACATAGTTGGAGCCTTTGCTGCCCAAGAAGAAGTTGGCATGAGAGGAGCTAAAGTCACAAGCCAAAAAGTTAAACCAGACCTTGCCATAGTCTTTGAAGGGTCTCCTGCAGACGACTTGTACTTTTCAAAAAAACAATCCCAAGGAGCCTTGGGAAAAGGCGTTCAAATCCGCCACTTTGACCAGTCTTACATTGGAAATCCAGAATATATAAAACTTGCCAAGGAATTAGCAGAGAAAAACAACATTAGATACCAATCAGCAATTAGACGAGCAGGATCAACAAACGCAGGAGCCATCCACCTATCAAATGAAGGAGTTCCAGTTTTAGTCTTAGGCGTTCCATCCCGCTTTGTCCACAGCCACTACAACTTTGCCAGACTTTCAGACTTTGAAGCTGCAGTTGACCTGGCAGTAAAGGTAATTGAAAATCTAAATGACCAAAACATTAGAAAAATTTTAAAAAAATAAACCTATTCTTGCCGGCATTAACTTGCTGGCAAGTTTTTGTTTTGCAAATAAAAAAAGCAGAGGATATTCAATGCTTTAAAAATTTTTTCTTCTGTTAACTTTTGAGTTCTTTCGTCTTTAGCAAATAATCTCATTTGTTACAAGAAAATTTTTGAGATCTTTCGACTTCAAAATTCCTTTGGAATTTTTCCGCTCAAGATGACAGTGACGGCATATTTTTCGTTATAATACAACGATTCAATATACTTTTTGCGGATGCTTTACAACGAAAATCATCCGAGATGTTTCGGCTCGCATGCTCGCTCAACATGACAGAATCAGGTATTTTACCCTTCTAATCATATAAGTCTAATTAACACCATATACAAAGTCGTTCCTAAAACAATACTTAAAATCATATTCTTTTTCCACAAGTGGACTCCAAACACAACTGTATCTTAAAGCACCAGAAAAACTCCAATTCCTGATGTTATAAAATAAATTAAATATATTCTACCATACTTTACTGTGATACTGAATTAAGAAACATAACTCATCAAGCTTTACAAATAAAACAAATTATAATACACTTAATTTAATTTTATAAAGTATTTGAGATAAAGTTTAGAATTGAGGTCATACTTAGGGGTAATTATGAGTAAAGAAATGGATAAAAACTTAAATCAAGATAAAAAAGAACTTCAAATTAGGTCTTCCGCTGCTGAATACTTAACTTTTATTGCAGCTAATGGCGATGACAAAGAAGCTATTGAAATTAGATATGAAGATGAAAATATTTGGCTAACTCAAAAGATGATGGCAACTCTTTATGATGTAAGCACTGCAGCAATAAATCAGCATCTAAAAAAAATATTCGATGACAATGAATTGCAAGAAGAAGCAACTATTAAGAATTTCTTAATAGTTCAAAAAGAAGGTTCAAGAAATGTTTCAAGAGAAACGAAACACTATAACCTACAAGCAATTATTGCAGTAGGGTTTAAAGTAAATAATGAACGTGCCGTCCAATTTAGAAAATGGGCAAACCAAATTGTAAAAGATTTTACAATTAAAGGTTGGGCAATGGATGATGAAAGGTTGAAAAATTCCGGAACAAAACTTACTAAGGATTATTTTGAAAAATTACTTGTAAAAATTCGTGAGATTAGATTATCTGAGAGAAGATTCTATCAAAAAATCACAGATATTTATGCCACTTCTTTAGACTATGATCCATCTGCCAAGGCAACAAAAAGATTTTTTGCAGCTATTCAAAATAAACTTCACTATGCAATTCATGGAAAAACTGCAGCTGAATTAATTGTAGATAGAGCCAATCACAAAACTAAAAATATGGGACTTACATCTTGGGAAGGCTCCCCAGATTCGAAAATTCATAAATATGATGTAGTTGTCGCAAAAAATTATCTGAATAAAGAAGAATTAAATCAAATGCAAAGAATAGTGTCTGCGTATTTAGACATGGCAGAAATGCAAGCAGAAAGACATATCCCAATGACTATGGAAGATTGGGAAAAAAGATTAAATGGATTTTTAGAGTTATGGGATAAAGAAATCTTAAACGATGCAGGAAAAGTTTCTCAAGCTCTTGCAAAAAAGCACGCAGAAACTGAATTTGAAAAATATAGAATTATACAAGATAGGCTCTACAAAAGTGATTTTGATAAGTTCTTAGAACTTGAAGATAATACAAAAGATTTAGAAGAATAAATTAATACACTTACGAAAAAAAGAGCAGACCTTGATGGAATGCTCTATTTTTTATTTTTTTATGGAGAGGCTAAAACCAAAAACGCATACTAAGTTGTGCTTAATATGCGTCGTTGTGTTTATATATATTATAATTATAATACTATTATAGGAAATCGTTGTGTTTATTAGCTTATAACGATCATAGAATACAATAATAATTATTATGAAAAGATGCTAGCCTAATATATTTCTTACTAAATTATCTTTCTAAAGCTTCCTTATAAATTAACATCTTGTGTTTAAAAGACTCAATTCCTCCCTCCATATGATTTATTATTTCTTTTTTTATAGCTACTTCTCCTGGATAGCCTTGATTTTTCACCCAACCATGTACTCCATCAGAATCCATTACTATCACACAGTCTGACATTGCATTAGTTACAATTGTTGCACTATGAGTTGCAATAATAACTTGTCTGTCATTTTTAGTTTTCCTTAGCTGCTGAACAAGATTTTTATAAATATATCTGCTATCTAAATTATCCTCTGGTTGATCAATAACAATCGGTCTGAAATCATTATTATATTTCCCATATCCTAATATAAAGTCTAACATTGCTACGACTTTTTGACCTAATGATAAGTTTTTTATATCTTTATAAATCTCTTGAAGATTCTTATTGTCTTCTCTACTATTAACGTTAAATAAGATAGTGTATTCTTCAAGTTCTCTAAAGTAGTTTTTAAAATATCCAATCCATTTATCTATATTTTTATCGTCAGTTGCATATATTAACAAATCTGATATTAATATCTTAGCAATATCAACATTAATAATTGTTTTATTGGAATCTATGACATTAAAACTACTTTCTTCTGTAAATTCTAAAAAATTTTTGGGATTTATCCAAGAAGAATCTTTATTTATTGACGATTTCAAAAAATTAATCAATCCTTTTTTATCTATTATATAAAATATAAACCCTTCTAAATTTTCTCTCTTAATGTTATATTTATTAACAATACTTGAGAATTTACTATTATAAATTTCTTCTATGGGGTACTCAAGCACTAAATCATTTTGAATATAATCGATTTTTAATGTTCCTTTTTGAGTTTCATTAAAAGGATCTATTACTTTTTTTACATCTTCTCTTCTATTTTTTTTAATACTTTCTATATCTCTTAGAAATTTAGATAAACCTGATTTTGCTTTGAATTTTATTTTATTTTCAAATGGTTCTAACTCTTTATTTTTAAACATCAAATCATAAATAAACCTGTTAATTTCTTCTCCACTTGCATATCTAACAAGATCATTTACAGAGTATCTATTATCGTAAAGTTTTGATAGGACTTTTGTTTTATTACTTACTTTTTCTATATTACTAATATCCATATCTTTAATATTCCTACAAGTTACCTTATATACGTTTAAATACTTTTTTAGCATGTATTTTTTAATTTTTTCTTTATTAAAATGATATCTTCTTCCATATTTATAAGGTCTATCATCTTCAAAGCGACTTAAAATATTATCATCATCCTCTTTATAAGGACTTGTAAACTCAACAACGTACTCGTCATTATAATATTTAAATAATAAATATACGTTTCCATGCTTACAAATAAAATCTAAAAGATTCTCATCATGAATACTTTGTGTCATTACAAAATCAATTATTTCAAGAACAGTACTCTTACCAGTTCCTCTTCCCCCTATCAAACAATTTAAAGAATCTGAAAATTTTACAGTAAACTCGCCATTTTTCTTTTTATTAGATAGGAAACCTGATGCTTTAAACATTACATATAGACCTTCTATATAAACTTTATTTTTACTTATGTTCTCATAACTTACAGAAATATCAAAATCAATTAAAGCTTCTTTCAACATTTGAAAGTTAATATCACTTCCTTTAATCCAAAAAAAATTATTATCTAATGTATCAATCGAATGTGAGTCATTATCTATTAAGAAATTTACATCCTTCCGGTAATTATTTAAAAATGATTTTGCACCTATAATCTGATCCTTATTTTTTATTCCAACAATTCTAGTATTTTCACTAGAAAATAATTTCTTTTTATAGGCTCCACTTAAAAATTTATCTTTATTTACATTAGAAGAATAAATATGAGCTATGTAGGTAATCGCTCCTAATCTAGAGAAGAAATCCATAGCATCTAAGCTAGTAACATATACACCATCTTTTTCAGAAATAAGTTTATCATCTAACCATTTTATGACTTCCTCTTCCTTCTTTCTATCATCATCTAGTATTGCCACCACATGAAGCTTATCAGCACATGATATTTCTATTCCACGAAATATCTTTATTTCTAAATTATACATAGATTTTAATTTTTTTAGGTGATATATACATAGTTTTAATTTGTCTATTCCTTGAAATGTATTATGATCTGTAACTACAACTATCTCATATTTATTTATTAGTAATTCATGAGCTAATAATAAAAAAGCATATAGTTCCTTTTTATTATTATTAAAAATATCAAAATCATTGCCAAAGTCATCAAATATTTTACCATCTATGAAAGGAATAATCTCTTTTTCACAAATTATACATTCTAATTCTTTCACATCTATTTCTTCATAACCCTTCGGTCCCAAGTCATCTATCAATTTATAATCATGAGAAGCTGGAGTATGAATATGGAATATTGACTTTCTAGGAAATCCAAAATTATTTCTTGTACTTTTTATATTCTTGTATGCATTTACTATTTCGCTATATGTTCTTTTATTTGATGCCATTTTTCTCCCTAATCGATTCGTTTTACGCTTATTTTTTAATTCAAGTATATTCTACCATACTTTTACTGTGATACTGGATTAAAAAACGCATACTAAGTTGTGCTTAATATGCGTCATATCTTTATAATATTTATTACTTGCTACATTTTAATTCTTGATATTCCTTTAAGCATAGCTACAATATCATCATGTTTTAGTTGCTTTTTGAAATAAACATTTACTCCATCTTCTTTTAATGTTTCGAAAAATTTTTCCGCAGACTGAATTCTATATGACTCTTCACGTCTTAATGCTTTATCATCTTTCATATCTTTAGTTTCCACAATAAAATTAATTTCATAATTACCATCTTCCGAATTAATGACATACATAAAGTCTGGACTTGTGGTACCTCCAGTAAATAGTGGAATTTGAATAGACCTGCGAGGAATCTTTCCAAACACAATTACTTCATCAATATTGCTACTTAAAAGGGTAGTTCTTTCCTTTGGACTGTCAAAAACAACAGTATCATATATATACTTTTCAGGCACAACTGCCGAATCGTCTCTGTGAATTCCAAGAACACCTTGAGACACTTTTTCCACGACATCACCATTATAATCAGTTAAACTTGTTTCCTTTGACTCAATATCTAATGATTTATAAGAAAATTTCTTAAGTAGTTTTTCATCTAACCAGTTATTAAACTCTCTAACAGTTAGAGTTATCCCAACGCTACTAAATAAACGTTCATCAATTTCTCCATATTTATCATGGAATTTACAAAGAGCTTTATGGATTATGTTTATAGAAATTCCCGTTTGCCTATTAAGTTCCTTAAGAAAATCTCCATAGTTCATTTTATATTTTACAAAATAATTATTAGCAACTCTATCACTAATTTTAATTTCTCCATCTACAGAGTCGATTCTCTTAGTCTTGACCTCAATTGTTGTATCTCTATAAACATCCCCCTCTAAAACTGTATATAAAGCATCCATTAACTCTTCTTCTGAAATATCATCAATTCTAAGATAATATTTCTTATTGATGGTTGTCCATAGTTTTCTGATTTGAGAAAATTTATCTTTTCTTACTTTAACATAGTTTTTCTTCTTTTCATTATCACGAACTTTATTAGGTTTGAGATTAGGGAATACTTCAGGAAATTCAGCATATAACGCATCACTCTTATCAGGTTTTATATTTCCTTCAAAATCAATATAATCTTTATTATGCATAATCCTGAAAATCGAGTCCTCATCTGTATCATGATTTTTTGCGATTAAATGAAGATATTTTTTTACATTCTTACTTTGACCTGGAATATCATCTTGAATTTCTCCAAGCAATTTACTTGCAAAGCCTCTTTCGGAATAATCTATTAAATACCTTAGATAAAACTGCTCATCCGAAATTCTTCTACCTTTCTCATCTACAGGAAGCCTTAATCCTCTTCCAACTTCTTGTAGCTTACTAGTTTCCGAACCAGAAGATCTTAACTTTACAATCTGAAATACATTTGGATTATCCCAACCTTCTTTAAGTGTCCATTTTGAGAAAATAAATCTCATAGTATTCCATTGACCATTTTCATCTTTAAAGTTTAACAAAGATTCTTTATCCCTTAAAATTTTGTCAACTTCTACCCTTATATCTTCTTCCGAAGTTGAGTTATCCTCACTAAAATATCCACCATTCGTCTTTGAAATCTCTTTCAATGATGCTTCAAGGTAAGATTTATATTCTTCTAATCTTTTGTCCTTAGTATTGCCTATTTTTTCTATTTTTTTATTTATAGCTTCCGATAAAAAGTTTTCAAATTTTATTCTTAAATGCCCTTCCTTGCCATCTTCATCTCTATATGACCTTACAGAGTCTATAAAGTAAAGACTTAAAGTCTTAATCTTATTTCCACGTAAGAAATTTTCCTTTTCTGTTTCAAGGTGATTGATAATAGACTGTTTTAACATTAGCTCTTGATATGTCTCAGTGTAAATTCCACCATATACAATATCTCCTTTAGCTAAGACCTGTCCATTTGATAAGGTAACTCCACTTTTAATTGAATCATCTGAAGTCTTGCCAATTTCTTCAATGGTAATTCCCGAAAACTCCTCCCCAAAAATAGAAAGATTATCTCCCTTAACCAATTCTTGACTTTTCTTACTATCTTCATCCCTAAAAGTACAAATTTTAGGATTCTTTTTGAAATCCATAAGCTTTAATTTAGTTTCATTTCCCTTTTCAGCGTCAATCATAAAAGTTTCTACACCTTTAACCAAATTTTGATTAAAAGCTTGACTTGACCCAAGGTTAAAAATCAGATTATTATAATCTTTTTCTTTACTTCCTTTCTTATCAGGAAAAGTTGCCCCAAAACGAATAATACATTGAGGTTTAAGTTCCTCTAAAATCCTTTTATAAGCTTGGTTTTCCTTTTTAAAGCGATGAGGCTCATCAATAATTACTATTGGCTTAGTTTCTCTAAGAGCTTCATATGGTTGAGTAAAATTACCAAGTATAGTCTGATCATAATCATCCTTTCCCATCGTTGCATTAGACAACAACATTCCCGAAGTCATAAGTAAAACGGAAAAGCGATTCTTTTCCAAACTTGTACCTCTGACAAACTCAGAAACAGCTGATGGGAACATCTTCCTTCCTTTAGCTTTTTTCTGAGCTTCTAATATAGATAAATTTAAACTCTTGTTAGGATAGAGATCAGCAAAATGTCTCTTGCTATAATCAGCTTGTAAGAAACTTTTACTTCCTTCCCTAATAGGAGTTGAAGGAACAATTACAATAAACTTATTAAATCCATACATTTGGTTTAACTCATACATCATTCTTGTATAACAATAAGTCTTTCCAGTTCCTGTTTCCATTCTAATATCAAGCCCAAGATAACTATCATCATCATTTGTCTGCCACAATTTTGGAATAGCTTGTAAATCTTCGTAACCCTTCCATAACTCATTTATATTTTCTTTAATCTGGTCATCTTCTAAGTCTATTATAGGATTTTGATAAACTTCTTTTGCATCTAATATCCTAATACCTTCAAAGGCTTTTTGAATAGCTTTCAAAAAATCATTTTGATGTGGTAAAATTGATAATTCAATACTCATAATTAAAACCTCTCGATAAGCGAAACATTTTTATTATTTCGTAAAACTTTTAAATTTTTCCTTAGTTCCTGAAGTACATTAAAAGTAATAGAATGAACATATGCCACGACTCTTGTAATATTTAATTCTTCATTCTCAATTCTTTTAATTAACTCAATTACATCTTCTTGTTTTAAACCTTCATCTATCATATATAAAGTCTTTTCCATAATATTTGCTTCATAGTTTACTAACTTATATGTCTTTGAACTTTTGCTTAGGCCATATCCATCTTCATTAATCCAAGTAGCTAATATATTTTCATTACCTTTTGCATACTCATTATCAAATATGGACACCATATCATCGGTAATAAATTTTATTTCTGGTTCAAAGTTTTCTAAGTCAGCTAAAGTTTTTTCTTCTGGTGTTTGTAAATGGTAAAGCTTGTAGCTATAGTCAATGTCTGCCCCTGTCTCTTTTTTTATCTTTGCAGCTGCTTTTTCAATTCTTGCTCTACCTATTTCATCAATTGTTCTATATCCTGCTTTATATGCCGGTTTATTATCTTTTATTTTTTCAGGAAGTTGAACCATTATATATTTTCTATTTCCACCGTCTTCAGCGTTTAATTGCATAGTAGAATGTGCTGTGGTACCTGAGCCGGAAAAGAAGTCCAATATTATATCATTTTTATTCACTGATATATTTATTAAGTCTTCAATCAGTTTGATAGGTTTTGGATTATCAAATAATCTTTCAATCTCAAATAGACTTTTTACTTCATTTGTTCCATTTCCGCTTGAATATTCAGGCTTATACAATAATGTTTTAACCTTTTTACTTGGCAAATCTGATAATTCAGGTCTTTGTTTTTTATTTAATGAAATTCCATTTTTTGTTTTTGTTATTATTACATCGTCAAGCTGGCGTTGGAGTTTGGAATAACTCCAACGCCATCTTGCCTTTTGTTTATTAACAAAAGGCAAGATGGCGTAGATATCCTTCTGATTTTTTAACATCTATATACTTTTCCAAATAGTCATCATTAAATACTCCTTTTTCTGCATCAAATAAAGAATTTAAAATATCTTCTTCTGGCAACTTCAATTTCCCATTTTTATACAAAATAGGGAACCATAGTTTAGGTCTATGATCTCTTGGTGCATTTTGACCTGTTGAAATCAGTGATGCTCCCTTCTTATAATATCCAATATCATCAATCATCCATTCTGAAATTATTTCTTCATCGTCAATTTCTAATCCTTTAATAATTAAATTTTCTTTTTGTTTGGCATATACTATCGTATATTCATGAGTTCCTGCAAAAGCAAATTCATCTTGGTTTCCTTTTAAATTCATAATGGTTGGCAAATTACCTACCTTATTCTCCTCCCCAAAAACATCATCGCACATCAACTTTAAATTAGCCTGTTCATTATCATCAATAGAAATAAATATAACTCCATCATCTGACAATAACTCTCTTGCTATAATCAATCTTGGATACATAAAAGTAAGCCATGCAGAATGGGTGCTTTTCCCAGCCAAATCCAATATTCTTTCAGCTTCTTCTTCAGTAATTCCAATTTTTTCCGATAATTTTTCTGCATTAAATTTAAAATTATCAGGGTAAACAAAATCATCTTTCCCCGTATTATATGGAGGGTCTATATAGATACATTTTATCTTTCCACCATATGACTTTAATAGATGTTTTAAAGCATCGATATTATCTCCAACTATATATAAGTTTTCACTATCCTTATTTTCTTCTTTAGAATTATGTTCAATATCTGGAGAGATATAGGTTTCCGTTTCCAATGAGCTTAGAAATTTTGCATAGGACTTTCCTAAAAACTCCAACTCGTACCCTTCTTTTGAAATATCTACTTCTTCCTCTTTTAAAAGTTTTTGAACAGCATCTATTTTAAATGCGCCATCTTTTGAAAAAAACTGTGGAAATTCTTTTTTTAATTTTTCAATTTCTCTACTATTGGGTTTTTTGTCTAAATTGTCTTGTAAATTTTTGCCTATCATTTATCTTCTCCCTGTGTCTTATTATCTAATTCATTTCTAAACTTTATTTCTCATAAGTCTTTATAATTTCGTATAATTTCCATTACACTTGCTTATATTATATCCTATCTCACAAAATCTGACATATTTACACACAAACCCCTAGTCAAATCCAACTATGGGCTACTCTCTTCTACTTCCCAAGCTCTTCTATCTCATCGTCCAGTCTTATCAACAAATCTTCTATTCCATTTCTAAATTCTCTTAGCTCCTTCATTGCTTCTTTTATTTCTTCCTGGACTCTCAGGTCGGTAAAGATATTGTCAAGCCAAATGTCAAATGTTCTATCGTTCATGGTATTGCTGACTTCTTCTGGTAGAACCATATCCACATCTTTTAATTCTTTGTTAAGGACTTTTACTGAATCTACTATATCTTTTATGCATTCGTTAGCTTCTTCTATTTTATTTCTCTTTTTCAAGCTTGAGAAAAAATCTCCTCCGAAGATGTCCCACATTCCCCAAAATTCTGCGTTATCTAAGTAGTCCATTGCTCTGTCTATTTTTTCTATAATTTTGTTTGCGGCGTCTTTTGCTTCTTGAAGTTCTTTTTTTCTATCCATATTTATCTCCTTGATTACTTTTCCTTAATTATATCTTTTTATTTGCATTAAGTCTTGACTATTATACAAAATACAGCTAAAGAGTCCATATAAAAAAGGATAAGTTCTTTTATTTTTTTGAACTTATCCTTTTAAATGAATTCTTTTTCGAGTCTGAATGAACTTTTTGGTTCTATCACCTATTATCAAATCCTTTCATCTAATAATGGTTATTTTTTTCTTTTTTGTAAGCTCTCAGATAACTTTACTCATGTTATCTTCGATAAGATATCTTTAATATCCCCAATTATTCTCTTTAGAATATCATATTCTTATATTCAATTGTCCATATTTTTCTACACATATTAATCTTCTAATATATGTTTCAGTTCTCTTTGTCTTCCAAAGCCTTTTAATCAATTATTTTAAATTTTTTATCAGACTCGAAAAGAATTTCTTTAACAAGGGACCTCATTTATATTATTGAACTCTACCATCAATTTCGTCTATGATGTCTTTCTTGTTATTATATTTATACCCAGAAAAATATTTTAAAACATTTTCCTGGGTATTTTTTAGTTTTTTTATAAAATTTGTTACATTTTTTTAATTTTATTTAGATTTTTAAAATTATTTTATTCTTTCGGCAATCTCTTGTGCCTTTTTGTATATTTCTTCTTCGCTAAATCCTATGTTGAACTTGCCGTCTCTGTATAAAATCTTTCCGTCAATCATTGTTAGCTTAACATTTTCTTTACTTCCACTGTAAACAATATTTTTTGTAATGTTATTTATAGGTCTCATATTTGGTCTATCAAGATCAATTACAATTAGGTCTGCCTTCTTACCTTCTGCAATTACATCACAGTCAACAAGTCCCATGGCAAGGGCAGAGTTAACTGTAGCCATTTTTAAAACCTCATTACCATCTATAAGTGAAGCGTCAAAGTTATTTACCTTTGTTAGACCAGACACTAAAAACATTTCTCTAAACATATCAAGTGCATTGTTACTTGCAGGTCCATCTGTGCCAATTCCAACAGGAATTTCTTTTTCCTCAAACTTTTCTATTGGTGCAATTCCTGAAGCAAGTTTTATATTTGAAGAAGGGTTTGTGATTATATAAAGTCCTTTTTCTCTAAATATATTCATGTCCTCTTCGTTTAAATACACACAGTGGTATCCCCCTCCACCATGGTCATATATTCCCAGTTCATCAAATAACTTTGTTGGTGTTATGCCATATCTTTCGATACAGTCTTCCACTTCCTTTTTTGTTTCAGAGTTGTGAGTCCAAACTGGAGCTTTATATTTTTCAGCAAGTTTTCCAATTTCCTCTAATAACTCTTTTGAACAGGTATACTCTGCGTGAAATCCTAATTTATATGAAATTAATCCATTATATTTTTCGTCGTTGTATTCGATATAGGACTTTTCCATGTTATCAATTGAAGACACGAAGTTATTTAACGCACCGCATAGTACAGTTCTAAATCCAGTATCAACGGAAGCTTTCACTATCATGTCCTCTGGGAAGTACATGTCGAAGTTTGCAGTTATACCTGATGTTAAATACTCCATTATGGCAAGAATTGAAAGCCAGTAGACATCATCGTCTTGAAGCTGTGCCTCCCTCGGAAAAATATGTTCAGTAAGCCAAGTCTGTAGTGGATAGTCATCTGCATTGGATCTTAAAAAAGTCATTGCAGAGTGGGTGTGTGCATTTTTAAATCCTGGCATAAGAAGATTTCCCTTTAAGTCAATCTCTTCATCCCATTTTGTATTGCTTTCCTTTCCTTCGCCAACATAAATAATTTTATTTTCTTTAACCCAAACTTCTTTTTCTTCTACTTCAAAACCATTATTCATGGTTAAAACTTTTCCGTTATAAAATTTTATATTCATTATCTCTTTCCTTTATCGTAAATTTCTCCAAGGGCTCTTGGTGCTCTATTGCTCTTACTAAAGAACACAAGTAAAAGTAATGTTAATAGATATGGTAGAACCATTATTAAGTTAGAGTAACTACTTGGAAGTTTTAAAAGCTGGATAAATTGAAATCCTGCAGATTTTGCAAATCCAAATAGCAAACAAGCTCCCAGTGTAGGAATTATAGTCCAGTTACCAAATATTAAAGCTGCAATGGACAAGTATCCATATCCAACAAATAGGGCTGATGAGAAGTTTGTGGAAATTGAATATGCAAAACTTATTCCTGCAAGTCCTGAAAGAGCTCCCGAGAACATTACTGCAATAAATCTTGTTTTTGCCACGTCAATTCCCGCAGCATCTGCAGAGTTAGGATTTTCACCACAGGCTCTTAAGTGAAGGCCGTACTTGGTCTTGTAAAGTATATACCAAGCGATGAAGGCAATTACTATAATGATAATTTCAAATGGATATATCTTTGAGAAAAACCCACCGATTATTGGTATTTGTGATAGATATGGGATTGTGATTCTGTCTGATACATCCAGTACAAATTTATCTGAAGGGTTGTTGAACACAACTTTATTTATTTGCTTTGTCAAGAATGTTGTAAGTGCCAGTGCAAGAATATTTATTACCACACCGGAAATTACTTGATCTGCTTTAAACTTTATACATAAAAGTGCGTGAAGCATTGAGTAAATCATCCCCACAATCATTGCTAAAAGCAAGGATAGATAGTACACAGACTTTCCTTCCATTCCCCAAAAGCTCACTGCCATTACTGCAAACAAAGCTCCTCCAAATGCTCCAAAACCTTGTAGACCTTCCAATGCTAAATTTGTAATCCCTGATTTTTCGGAATAGATTCCTCCAATGGCCATTATTAAAAGTGGAAGTGCAAAGGACATTCCGTCAATTATTATCGTTTTAAGCATTTTCTTCCTCCTTGTTTGCACTTTCTTTAATTACTGCTTTTTCTCTATTGTTAAGTTTATATTTAAAATATGCTCCACAGGCACTGAAGAGTAATATCAGTCCTGTTATAACTGCAGATATTTCTCTGTCCACTCCCGCTTGCGAACTCATGTAGTTTCCACCTTCACTAATCAAGTTGATGATGAATGATGCAAACACAATTCCCACAGGGTTTGAGTTACCAAGTAGACAAACTGCAATGGCGTCAAAGCCCACAGCTGGAAGTACATTTGGTCTTATTGAACCATAGTATCCAAGGAAGTAGGTTACCCCTGCAATTCCCGCAAGTCCACCGGAGATAAACATTGTCTGTAAAGTCTTTTTACCAACGTCAATTCCCATGTACTTTGAAGCTTCTTTACCTGCTCCAACGGATTTTATTTCAAATCCCATAACGGTCTTATCCATTATGAATTTAATTACAATTACTGTTATAATCGCTAAGATTATTGCCAGTGGAATATTTATTTTAAATCCACCAATACGCATATTCATTAGTGTAAGCCTTGCACTTTGTGAAATATTCTTAGACTGTCTACTGACTGGGTCAACGTATTTCGTGTTTATGAAAAATGCTATTATATATTGTGCAATGTAGTTTAGCATTATGGATGACACAACTTCATTTATATTGAATTTGTATTTTAAAAATCCAATTAGTCCACCGACAATTGCTCCAACTATAAATCCAATTATTATAACAAGTGGCTTTGCAATTACTGCATTTAAATCGGAGTAGCCTATTAACACGGTTGTTATAAAGCCTGCCACAAGCATCTGTCCAGAAACACCAATGTTGAAAAGTCCACCCTTTAGCGCAACCATTACCGCAAGGGATGCAAATATCATTGGTGTAAGTGCATTTAAGAAATCTGCAAAGTCTGTAACCATAGACTTACCACCAGCGTATCTCGCCTTTGGTGCAAGTCCCACACCTTGTAGTAGATTATAAAATGCAGAAAGAGGATTCTTACCAAGTATTAGTAAAATTATTGCCGCAACCACAAGTGACAGTGCTATGGAAAGTATTGGGATTAAAATATTTTGTCTCTTCATGAAATTCTTTTCAGTTTTATTTTTCATTCCCTCACCCCCATCATGGCAGCTCCAACTTCTGTACTTGTTAGCTTAGACGCCTCTTCGATTTTTAAAATTTCACCATTGTAGATTACGCCAATTGTATCCGCAAGGTTCATTACCTCTTCAAGTTCAAGGGAAATTAAAAGGATTGCCTTGCCCTTCTTTCTCTCTTCCAAAATATATCTATGAATATTTGTAACTGCCCCTATGTCAAGTCCCCTTGTCGGCTGTACATAGATTTGAAGTGGAGAGTCCTGATCAATTTCACGACCGATTATCGCCTTTTGTTGGTTACCACCACTCATTGAACGAACGATGGTGTCTCCCCTCTGTCCTGATCTTATATCGTATTTGTCTATTATTTCATCGCCATATGCTTTTATCTTAGAAAAGTTTAAAACTCCAGACTTTGAAAAGCCTTCCTTATAATAATTTTTAGAAGATATATTTTCTTCCAGATTAAAATCCATTATAAGACCAACTGAATGTCTGTCTTCTGGAATATATGAAATCCCTGCATCATTCCTTTCACGAATTGACCAGTCGGTTATGTCCTTTCCCAAAAAGTTTATGGAACCAGACTCAACCTTCATCATTCCAGCAATTGCATCGGCAAGTTCCACTTGCCCATTACCTGACACGCCAGCTATCGCCATTATCTCTCCTTCTCTAATGTTTAAGCTGACATCCTTTACAACTTTAATCTTGTCTTTATTAATTACATTGAGATTTTTAACTTCAAGAACATTTTTCCCAAAGTTAGGCTCTTCTTTTTCTAATGTAAGCTCAATGTCTTTGCCAACCATCATTGAAGATAGTTCTTTTTTGCTAACGTCTTTTGTTTCAACTACATCAATTAATTTACCTCTTCTAAGAATGGCACATCTATCTGCAACTTTTTTTATTTCATCTAATTTATGTGTAATAAGAAGTATAGTCTTGCCCGCTTTTTTTAAATTCAAAATAATATCAAGAAGAAAATCAATTTCCTGAGGAGTTAAAACAGCAGTTGGTTCGTCAAATATAAGAATTTCTGACTCTCTGTAAAGCATTTTTAAAATTTCAACCCTTTGTTGAATTGAAACATTTAAATCTTCTATAACAGACTTTGGATCCACTTCAAGTCCATATCTGGTTGAAAACTCTTCAACCTTTTTATTTGCTTCTTCCATATTTACATAGGGAAATAGCCCCAAAAATTTCTTTTGTGGTTCAATTCCCATAATAATATTTTCTGCCACAGTGTAGTTTGGCACCAATTTAAAATGTTGATGCACCATCCCTATGTTTAAATCTGTAGCGACATTTGGTGATGTAATTCTAACCTCTTTACCATCTATTAAAATACGACCTTCATCAGGCTCATACATTCCAAAAAGCATACTCATAAGTGTGGACTTACCCGCACCATTTTCTCCAAGCAGTGCAAATATCTCGCCTTTTTTTACTTTTATCGTAACATCGTCATTTGCTACAACACCTGGAAATCTTTTGGTAATATTTTGCATCTCTACAATATACTCCGCCATTGTACCCTCCTATTTAATATGTAGAGGTTACCCGAAGGTAACCTTAATTTTATAGTCCTTTAAATTGTTCAGGAGTTTCTTCACTGAAGTTTGATGGAGGTACTATATTACCACTTTTAACTTCGCCATATGCTTCATCTAACTTCTTTATAGTTTCTTCAGATAGTTGATGTCTTCCTTCTTCCTTTACATATCCTGTAGAGTCTGTATCTGCATGAAGAAGTGCATTTTCTCCCTTGAAACTTCCATCAGCTATTGCATTTAATTGTTTTTCAACGTTCATATGCATAACTTTAAGAACAGAAGTTAATATAACATTTCCTGAACCTGTCTTACCGTCATCAAATTGGTCAACATCACAGCCTATAACTTTTACATTTTCGGCTTCTTTAGCAGCTGTAAATACACCATTACCTGATCCACCAGCAGCAACTAACATTATGTCTACGCCTTCTTTAATAAGAGCTTCTCCAACAACTTTACCTTTAGCTTCGTCATTGAAGTTACCTACGTAGTTTCCACCAACATTTTTACCTGTAACATCTTCCCCAGCATAGGATGGAAGTTCTACAAGTTCAGCCTTTGCTCCCATGTTTTTAACTGCATAGTTTACACCAGCTTCAAAACCATATTGATAGTTTACATTTGATGGGAATGCAATACCATTTACTACAGCAACTTTTCCTGTCTTAGTTTCAATAGCTGCAGAGATACCAGCGAAAAATCCTGATTCTTGTTCAGCGAATTGCATAGCGTAAACATTGTCTACAACTTTTTCTTCTCCACCAACTGTTGGGTAAGAGTCAACTAAGATAAATTTAGTGTCTGGGTTTTCTTCAGCTATATCGCCGATTCCAGCAAATTGGAAACCACAGCAAACTATTACATCGTAGTCAGCTACGATATCTGCAACCTGTTTAACTCCTGCAGCAGGGTCCCCAGTAGGTTCCTTGATAGGAGTAACCTTTGCATTTGGATGGTTTTCAATAAATGCTAAAACTCCATTGTAGTTATCTTCGTTGAAACTTCCGTCATCAACACCTGAAGGGCTTGAAACTATTGCAATGTTAAGTCCTTCTTCATTTCCTGCTGCTCCTGATGCATTTGATGCTCCAGTTGATCCTGTTTCAGGAGCAGGTTTACATGCAGTTAAGCAAAAGGAAAGTACAAGTAATAGCGATAATAACGCTATATTTCTTTTCTTCATTTTTATCCCCCTAAAATAAATTTTTTAAACTCTCCTCATATGGAGGTTTACATATCCCTTTTTCTGTAATAATCGCAGTGATTAAACTGTGATCAGTTACGTCAAAAGCTGGATTATATGCTTTAACACCCTTTGGTGCCATCGCCTTTTCATACCACTTAGTACTGATTTCTTCTTCAGGTCTAAGCTCGATTTCAATGTCCTCTCCCGTCTTGCAATTTAAATCAAGTGTGGAGGTCGGTCCAAGTACATAAAATGGAATGTTATAATGTTTTGCAAGAATTGCAACTCCACTTGTTCCTATTTTATTTGCCACATCGCCATTTGCAGCAATTCTATCACAACCTACAAGAACTGCTTGAACCTTGCCAGACTTCATGACAATACTTGCCATGTTGTCACATATAAGTGTGGTGTCAAGGCCTGCCTTTTGTAATTCGTAGGCTGTAAGTCTTGCACCTTGCAAAAGTGGTCTTGTCTCATCTGCAAATACATGGAAGTTCATTCCCTCTTCCTTGCCAAGTATCATTGGTCCCAGCGCTGTTCCATAAAGTGACGTTGCCATTGGTCCTGCGTTACAATGGGTAAGAAGTCCCATTCCGTCTTCAAGTAGTGAAAGACCATGTCTTGAAATAGCCTTACACATTTCTATATCTTCATCTTGAATTTTTATAGCTTCTTGTCTAAGAAGTTTTCTCAATTCCTCTGCTGAATCCCCCTTAAAATCTTCCACTAACTTGTTCATTCTATTAAGTGCCCAAGAAAGATTTACCGCAGTTGGTCTTGAAGAATTTAAATATTCAGAATCTTTAAAAAACTCTTCCTTAAATGCATTTAAGTCGTCATCGTAGCCCTTTGCTAAAATATACATAGCGTATCCACCACATATTCCAATGGCTGGGGCTCCTCTAACTTTTAAATGAAATATTGCATCATAAATCTCTTCACGCTTGTTTAATTCAATATAAACTTCTTCTCCTGGAAGTTTTGTTTGATCAAGATAGTAAGTTTGTCTTCATCATTCAAATAAATATTATTAGGTCTCATTAATCCTCCCATAATTTAAATCCAACTTTAAAGCTTTTAGATGAAAAAGCTTTTTCATAATCCTTTAGTTCAAAAAATTCCACATCGGGAAATTCCACATAACCTTTCTTCAATAAATTTAATGCTGGTTTAAAAGGGCCACATCTGGAACCTTTTATAGAAAGTTCCCTAACTACGATTTCTGAAAGATCAATTTCTATGTTTTCAGTATAAGTTGACTTTACAATTATCGTTCCTCTATTTTCAACGAACTTTAATGCAGTTTCAATTCCCGATGGACTTCCTGTTGCATCAATTACTATTTCAAAAGTTTCATCTGTATCCATTATAACATTAGCAAAACTTTTAAAGTTATCTAACTTGTTTTGATGTTTGCCAAGTACAGTAAGATTTGCTCCCGTTAGTGCTATAACTTGACCGATCATAAAAGATAATCTTCCGTCACCAATTAGTAAGACCCTTGAAGTTGGTTTTATATTTTCCCTCTCACATATTTCAACAGCCGCCGCCAGTGGCTCTGTGAAAAGTGCCTTCTTTGGATCGAGATTATCTTCTACAACGTGAAGCAAATCATTCCTCCAAGTTATAAACTGTGTAAACACTCCGTCATGTCCATTAATTCCAAGGGCCTTTCTGTTGATACAGTGATTTTCTTCCCCTCTCAAACAGTACTTGCAGTGACCACAACCACGGTTTATTTCTCCAACGACAATTCTTCCTAAAAGTGCCTTGTCATTTGACTCTATCACTTCTCCCACAAATTCGTGACCAAGTACACCTTTAAAGTCAGGTCTATATCCTTTCATTATCTCTCTGTCGGTGTTACATATACCAGCGTACAAAATTTTTATAAGGGCTTCATCTTCTGCCCTTACTGGCTTTTCGTAGTCTTCTAAATATTCTAAAGACTTTCCATTAAAGTATAGCGCTTTCATTAAATTATCTCGTTTATCTTTCCAAGGGTAACTTTAACAATTTCTTTAAACTTAGGCGCCACAAGTTTTGCATTTTCATTTACCTCTTCATGGGTAAGTGGGTTGTCGCTCATTCCTGCAGCTAAGTTACTTATAAAGGATATTCCACAAACTCTCATTCCCATATGGACTGCAACCATGGCTTCAACTGTGGTGGACATGCCAACTGCGTCAGCACCTACAACTTGAGCAAGCTTTATCTCTGCTGGAGTTTCAAAATTTGGTCCTGTAGTTTGAAGATAAACTCCTTCCTTCATCTCATGTCCAACTTCTTTAGAAGCCTCTCTTACTAAATCTATCAGTTCAGGGTCGTAGACATGGGACATATCTGGAAATCTTGTTCCCCACCTGTCGTCGTTTTCTCCTATAAGTGGTGATGGAACCAAACTGCTTATGTGGTCCTTAATAATCATAAGATCTGCTGGAACAAAATCCTTATTGCATCCTCCAGCTGCGTTTGTTAAGAATAAAACCTTTGCCCCCATCTCTCTCATAAGTCTAACAGGAAGAACAACATCCTCCATCTTGTAGCCTTCATAAAAGTGAACTCTACCTTGCATAATAACAGTAGGAAGTCCTTTTACATGGGCAAATACAAATCTCCCCTTATGTCCCATTACAGTTGACTTTGGAAAGTCTTTGATGTCTGCATAGTTTATAGTTCCTTCTATTTCTAAATCACTTGCAAAGTCTCCAAGCCCCGATCCCAATATTAAAGCAAGTTTTGGCTCAAATGGAATCTCGTCTCTTAAACTTTCGTAACATTTTTGTACTCTATCATATGCTTTTGTCATTTTTACCTCCGTTCTTTATTACATTATATAACAAGAGTAATGTAAAATAAAATCATTAATTGTTTCTGCTTTCTTTTTAAATTTATACCCAATTAAAGTTCTTTTTTCTCTTTTGTTCATATTTCAACACTTTATTAATTTTACATTACATATTATAATAAAAGAAGATTTGACAAAGGAGAATAACTTGATACTTCTAAAAAATAGAAAAAAAATTAATTTGATTCTCATAGTCCTGTCAATACTCACTGTTATATTCATAGCACTTGCAGCTCCATTTGGCGTTCCAAGATTTTTTCAAAAAGAATATATCAGTAAGCCAATCTATGTAAAAGAAAAGGGCTTAAGACGGGAAACTTTTTCAAAAAACTATTTGAAAGAATCAAATAATCTTTTAAACAATAAAATATTAATACCTTCAAAGAAAAACAATTATTGGACATATAATGGCGACATGAATGAGTTTAAAGATAAAAATAGATCAGACCAAAGGTATCTCTATTCATTTTTTATGTTAAATGATTTAATAAATTCTTACAATCAAACAGAAAATATAGAATATTTAAAAAAAGGGTTTGCTTACTTAAAAGATTTTTATGAACAATGTCCCTATGACTTTGATCCAGTTGATAATATGCCATGGCATGACGAAGCCACAGCGCAAAGACAGATAAATACTGTGAGGTTTTATAAGGCAGCAAAAAGCTGTTTGGATGAAGACCAATTAAAACTCATGCGAGATAACTTAGAGTTTACTGCAGGTAAATTAAATACTGAAATGTACTCCGGGTTTAATAACCATGGAATGTTTCAAGACCTTTCACTATACTTCTACGGAAAGGCCTTTGCAAAACCTACACTTGTTTCAGCTTCCACTAAAAGGCTACAAGAGTATTTCTTAAATTCCTTTTCAAGTGAAGGGGTTCATTTGGAAAATTCTCCAGAGTATCATTTTGAGATGCTCTACATATTGAATGACTTTTTCAATTCTGTGCAGAGTAAAGACTTTACTAAGTATGATGAGCTTTTAGATATTTATGAAAAGAGCATTAACTATTCAAAAGCAATTATCTTGCCAAATGGATATTTGCCAAATATCGGTGACACTGCGTCTTTAAAGATTGACTTAAAAGATTTTTATCAAGTTTCCGATATCAAAAATAGTAACAACAATAGGAATAGATTTTTAAACTCTGGCTATGATATTTATAAAAACGGCGAAAACTATATCGCCTTTATAGGTCCTTCTTATTTGTCCTATCATCATCACGACCAGGACCTGTCCTTTTGGCTATATAAAAACGGAAATATTTTTACAGAAGTAGGAAAGTATGGTTATGACTGGGAAAACCCTATAACTCAGTATGTTAGAACTTATCCTGCTCATAATAGCGTTGTGATAGACGGTGAAGAAGATATATCTCCAAGCATATTAAATGGCGAAATGCTAAATCTTGGTGAAAATAAAATGGCTTCTATTTCAAAAAGATCTCAAAAGGCAGAAGTGTACAGAGAAATAGATTTTGATGATGACTTAACAAAAATAGACGTTAAGACCTCTATCTTTCCAAAGGACGACAAAGAAAAAACCTACGAACTCTACTTCCACTTAGCCCCGGAAATTAAACCTATCCCTTCAAGTGACGGATATTCTGTAGAGCTATTTAGAGCTGATGAAAAAATAGGAACGGTTAATTGTAAAGAGAAAATGGAACTAAAAAAAGATATGTATTACTCAAAGTCATACGACAAGGGACAGAAGACAGAAGTTATCTACATCAAGACTTCTGGATTAGAAAAGCATATCAACTTTGAAATTAATTTAAAATAGTCAAGCACTCGACAAAATGTGAGTCTTGACTATTTTTTATTTTATTTCCCTGTTATCTCTAAGCACCTTATAAAAAGTTCTATGGTTTGCAATCCTTCTTGGTAAAAGTTTTTGAATCTTTTTGTCGTTAATTTCATCCATCATTGCTTTATATTCAGCTGTACTCATATTGGAAAATAACTCAACATATGACTTTTCTTTAAATGCCCTTCCCTGAAACCTATTTAACTGTAGAAAAATATCAAAATCCATTCCCACCTTTTGACTCTTAAAGATCTTAAAAAGTTTTTCTTTTTCCTTCTCATTAATTTTAAAATAAGAATTTACAAGGTGGTCTGGAAGAAAACTGCTAACTTCATATTGATAAATATTAAAGTCCAAATGTAAATCTTCTAATGCCTTTCTAAACACATAATTACACCATCTATGTTCGTAGTGGGAGTCATATGGAGTTACTATAAAGACATTTTCATATTTTTTATCTCTTAAATAATCTTCCAGTTCCTTTGCTGTCTGTGAAGTATATTTGTTTACGTTGTTATTTTCAGCGTCAAATATTTTTAATGACCTTATACCAAGGGTCTCTACCAAAACCTCTGCCTCAGCTTTTCTCTCTGCCTTTATGTCAACCCCTTTAATCGGTTTCGACCCTGAGGAGTCAGTAAGGTAGATAAGGTCCACAAGGTCATTATGTTTTTTATTTGCTAATAAAAGCCCTCCCATTCCAATGGTCTCGTCATCTACATGGGGAGATATAATTAGCGTTTCTCCTAAGGGTATTTCTATCTCCTTTAGATTTTTAAAATTTTTTCTTCCATACATCTTCTTAATATTAAAAATATTAAACCATTTTATAGGATAGTATAAAATTTCTGCAAGGGTATCTTTCCACATTTATTTTAATTCCTCCAAAGCTTTTTTAAAGCCAATCATTTTTTTAATCTTCTTTCCCTTATCTGAAAGAAATAAGTCTAAAATGTATATATTTGTAAATGAATTTGCATATCCAAACTTCCAAGGGTATCCTCCCACGCCGAAGTTAAATTTTTTAAACTCATTACCTTTAAACAAATCTTCAAATATAAAATAGAATAGTGCATTGTTAAGTCTATACTCTCTGTAGTCTGGGTCATATCCTGTATTCCATGACACAAGCTCATCGCCATTTACATAGCAATTTCTATAGGCTATAACTTTGTTCTTATCAATATCACGGATAATAAAATTCTTAACTAAATTTGAACCTATCTGGACATTTTTTATAAACTCTTCTCTCTTCTCATCCTCATATAGGGAATATCTTTCACTACGTCCAAGGGATTTTAAAAACTTTTTTTCTTCAATATGAATATTTTTAATCTCATTGTAAAGTTCTTCATTCATATTATCCACAACTTCAAACTCTATATTTCTTTCTCTCAAAATCTTGTTTTTATACTTCCTTGTATTGGAAGGAAAAGTTTTATTATATTCATCAAAGTTTTCATATTCATCAAACTTTAAAGTTGGAACCATATTTTGTTGACTGAAGTGTCCATTTAGATTTTGATTTTTTAAAATATATTTACTCAGATTTGTTTGGGGCAAAATATTATCCAAGACAACTCGGTCAACTGAAAGCTTTTCAATGTATTTAAAAAGATTTTTAATTGACGTGTCGTAGTTTACAACGCAGTCTCCTAAAAGTATATTTTTAAAATCTCCTTCAAGACCAAATTGTAATTCTGTCCATTTAGAAAGTGCAACTTTTCTTTTTCTTATTTCAAAAGGGGCAAGAAGTACAGGATTATTATTTTCGTACATCAATAAATAGAGAAGATTTTCACCTTCATTTGCTTTTACATATTCCCTTAAAAATATTGGGGATAAAAAAACTATTTTTTCCCTTGTACTTTCCCAAAGCTTTTCAATGTCAGGAATATATTTTTTAAAATCTTCTAAAGTTTTAATCCTTTTTATTTCCATCTTCTTCCCTTTCTTATATTCTTTAACTTCTCTTTGTTTGTAATTGCCAGAACAGTAGCCATTAGCAAAGAAACTAAAAATCCAATTAAAAATCCTGATGGAGTATATTTTAACTCAACATGATTTTGTCCACTAACTCCCTTTATCTTCAAGAAGCTTCCATAGAAATCATCTGTTTTAGCAGCCTTGCCATTAACATATGCCTTCCATCCTTCGTTATATGGAATTGACGTAAGTATTTCTCCGCTGTCACTTTCTATGTCAAAACTTACATTTTCTTTGTGAATATTCACATTCTTTGCACCATTTGCCATAACATTTTCAAAGCCTTTAACAAAATTTCCCTCATCAAGCATAAACACTCTAAATAAGAAACTGTCCTTATCTTCACTTCTAATATCAACCTTTACCTTAAAGATGTCTCCCTTGTTGAAGTAAAGCCCTCCAACAATATTCTTATTTCGAATATCAAAGAAAGTTTTTTCTTCATAATATTCTACAGTAAACTTGTCATCACTAACGCTATCGGAGTCAAAATAATAGTATCCGTCATCTATCACTTCATATTCAAGGGTTAGAGTTGCAGTATCTTCAGTGGTATCAAAAAATATTTTATCTTCAAGAGAATCTCTTATCTTTAATCCATTACCAGACTCTGAAACCCTTTTGACTTCCTTAAAAATATTTTTATCCACTCCTGTAATTAGCTTAAAAAGCTCTTCTTGATTTTCAATATTATCATATTTAAAATTATCTTTAGATATATCCCCTTTAGGTTCAAATGCCAAAGGTATAGAGTATTGATTTTCTAAGAGCCTGACATTACCCCAACTTGAAATCTCCTTAAAACCAAACACATCGACTTTGTCATCTTTTTCATATAGGTATCCAATATTTAAAAATCCATTTATAACTGGTGTAGTGTAATTGTAGTAAATTCTATTCCCAATTGGGCTTGTACTATGTCCCATCTTTTCTAAAAATGTTGAAACCCTTTTATCGAGTGTTGACGAAAATAATGATAATCCATTGTAACCATAAAGTGCTGGGTCATTGAACGTAAATCGATCCATAGACTCCTGTCTTTTAAATTCCGTGTGGTCTATTTCTGACTGCAATATTTTAATCTCATCTCTGCCCTTTATAAAGTCATAATAATCCGTACTTCCACCTGAGTAAAGTCCGAAGCATCCGTTAACTACAAGTTCTATGGAAAGTAAAATGCAAAATATATTCCTTCCAAAGTTTTCCTCTCTGATTATTAAAAAGGTACATATAACATATGCAAACATCAAAAATAGGTTAGCAACTGTAATCTCCCAGTCCCTTTCCTGACCAACATAATAAATTATAAATAAAGATAGCACTGCAAAAGGTAATATCCTTTTTATGCTGGTAGTCTCTAAGTTCTCATAAGTTTTATAACAAATTATACCTATCATAAAAGAGAGTATAAATGTAAATCTTGAAGGAAGCATATTAGAATATCTAAATCCATGCCAAATATAGTCAAGCACATTGACATTGGTACTTAGATATAAAAAGAGAATAAAAAGCACACTAATTAACTTTTCCCTCTTGGAAATGCCCTTTACAAAAATATATACAAAAATAAAAAATACTATAATAAGACCACTGTAGATATTTGGAAGGCCATCTCTAACTGTCGATGAGTTAAAGGCAAGTCCATTTGCCATCAAATCCCTAAAATCATTTATAAGTTTAACTTTTTCATTGAATGCAGCTGGAGTTTTATAAACTCGGCTTAGTCCAATTGCAGTTGGCACAAGTATGAATGCAGAACAAAGTGCAGCAGCAACCGAATAATAAAGAGTTTTAAATCCTTTTTTTAAAAAATCTCTAATATTTAATCTGTTGACAAAGCTGTAGCCAAAATAAAATAAAATAATCGCTACAACTACAAATATAGATATGTAATAATTACAAATAAAACAGCCAAGCAAGCTGAAAAAATAAAATTTATATGAGTTTGAAAAAACTACTTTCTTAATTCCAAGAATTGTAAGTGGAAATAAAATTATTACATCAAGCCACATTATATTCCAGTAGTATCCACATATAAATCCACTTAGTGAGTAGATTAGAGAGAACACAACCAATGAATAGTCCTTCTTATTGTAAATGGAATAAAGAAAGACACTAAAACTAAGTCCCGCCAATCCAATTTTTAATGCAATAAGGAATTCAAAAAATACAATTACAAAATCTTCTGGAATTGCAATTAAAAATATATTGAATGGAGACATCAAATAATATGCCATCAGTCCTAAAAAGTCAGAACCCAGGCCCATGGAAAAAGTATAGAAAAAGCCTCCACCATTAATTAACTTGTCCCTCAACACCTGAAAAAATTGATAATATTGATGGTATGCATCCACTATTAAAATTTGATTCCTCCCAATGGGATAGTATCCATTTGCAATATATGTAATTATAAAAGTCAAAAATGGAATCAAAAATGCCAACGTGAAGAAAAAATATTTTTTTTGTTTTAATCTTTCATATCTTTGTCTCATAGCTCCCCCTCTACAGTATTATACTTGAAAATAAAAAAGGTTTCATTAAAAAGAGTCAAGAAGTGGAAAGTTAGATATTTGAGTGACGAGGTAAAAAGTGAGGTCGCCTTCTGACACTTTCTTTCAGAAAGTGAAACGAGATCGACATTTGACCTACAACGAAGACATCGTCTTCTGTTAGGTCAAGAATTCTTCGACTGCAAAATTTTTTTCAAAAATTTTTTCGCGCAGAATGACATGTCAAAGGAGAAACGCACCATGCTGTCATGTTGAGCGAGCGTAGCGAGTCGAAACATCTCTATATATGATAAAACCATCTTAGAAATAAAAATGTATTAATTTAAAAATTAACAAAACAAAATTACCAAAAGAAGAAAATCCAACAAGATTTTCTTCCACTTTCCCAAAGGGGTCTCGGGGTAACCCCGAGTCGTTGGGAGGTAAAGGGGGTTCAAGGGGGATAGGAACCGTATGGTATGGCAACACTTTTTTGGACACTTTTTTTAAGGTGTCGATGTTTCTTTCAAGTCTTGCTACTTAAAACAAAAAATTCTTTTTTGTTTTTTGACTTATAAATTATTAGGCAATAAATTACCTAATAATTTATAAGTTTAATTCTGTATTTAACTCAATTTTTTACTTTATCTCATAATTTAATTTTCTAAATTCTATTGGTGTCATGTAATTTAAAGTACCATGCAGTCTTTTAGTGTTCCACCATTCTACATAATCATCTAATTTATCCTTCAAATCTTTTAAATCTTTGAACTCTTTCCTGTAGATAAATTCTTTCTTTACAGATTTAAAAACACTCTCAGCTACTGCGTTATCATGTGGATTCCCTGCTCTACTCAATGATCTAATTATGCTGTTGTTTTCAATAAATTTATCAATTACACTATTGTAGAATTCACTTCCTCTGTCTGTATGGAAAAACTGAATTTCAGTTAATGGATACTTAATTGAATTTATTGCATCATTCACTAATTTTGCGTCTTTTAAGCGACCACATGAATGACCTATTAGTTCTCGATTATATAGATCTGTCATTAAGCATACATATGCCCATCTTTTATTTACTCTTACATATGTAAGGTCTGAAAGCACTACTTCTAATGGCTTTCTATTTTTAAACTGTCTATTTAGTTTATTCTCTATATTTTGTTCATTTTTGGATGTTTTACCACTTTTGTAAGTTGGTTCTGTGTACACCGAAACCAAGTTTAGCTTTTTCATTATTTTTCTAACTTTTCTTCTCGAAACTTGAATATTTTCTTTCTTTAATTCTGCTCTAATTTTCCTTGCTCCGTAAATATCTTTACTTTCATCAAAGATTTTCTTTACTTTAATTTCTAATTCTATTTCTTCAGCGCTTAAAGGCTTGGGATTGTAATAAAATGAGGACCTATTCATCCCTAAAGCACGACATAGCACTGACACAGGGTACTTATGTCTAAGTACACTAATTACATATCTTTTTTGTTGGCAAGTATCAGTGCTGCCTGCTTTAAAATATCATTCTCCATACGAAGTCGTTCATTTTGTTTTCTAAGCTCTAAATTTTCTCTTTCTGTATCACTCATCAATTCAATTTCTTTAAATTGACCACTATCTCTATGTTGCTTTATCCATCTATCAAAAGCTGAAGGAGTAAGATCATATTTATCTATTATTTCTTGGCGACTGTATCCTGTTTGGTATAGGTCTACAATATGTTGTTTAAAATCGTCTGTAAATGTTCTTCTTTCTCTAGGTTTTTTTGGCATTTATTTCCTCCAGTTAATTTTATTAAGAGTCGCCCCTTAAAAATACTGTCCTAATTATTGTAACCTATCCACGTACGAAACGGTGCCTTTTCCCCCTTGGTGGTATGAAAGTTAAAATATAATAGAAATAAAAAAGGGGTTATGGTAAAACCATATTTGCCAACCCATGATACTTTTACAGTTGCTTTTTATTAAAAAGCAACTGAGATTCTTCGACTTCAAAATTCCTTCGGAATTTTTCCGCTCAGAATGACATGTCGAAGGACAAAATGACTAAAATACAAAGAAAACACCCCAACACTGTCATGTTGAGCGAGCGTAGTGAGTCGATACATCTCTGTAAAGCATAAAAACATCTTAGAAATAAAAATGTATTAATTTAAAATTTTACAAAACAAAATTACCAAAAGCAGAAAATCCAACAAGATTTTCTTCCACTTTCCAAAGGGGTCTTGGGGTTTCCCCGAGTCGTTGGGAGGTAAAGGGGGTTCAAGGGGGATAGGAACCGTACGAAACGGTGCCTTTTCCCCCTTGAGAACAATTAGAAAAAAAGAACTCAGGATTTCTCCCAAGTTCTTTTTATTTTTTCTATTTGCTTAGTTCGCTTAGAACTTTATCACTTACCATACTTCTACCGCCTATTGCTGTTATCTTTTCGATTTTTGCTTTTGCGATATAGTC
>QWCE01001792.1_pt1 | contig 30080 bp, 21 predicted proteins | sample 1972531 | NCBI WGS metagenome assembly QWCE01 (sample SAMN09866716, study PRJNA288562) | Human gut metagenome isolate term4_stool, whole genome shotgun sequencing... | reverse complement strand
ACATTGAGGGACTTTACGAAAATTTTATAAATTTACGATAAAATTCTTATCCATAGTTCTTATGACAATAACCAAGATATATCCCAAAAATAATATATTTTGTAAAGTCTTGACTCTATAGTAAGTTTTGTCTAGATTTAAATTTTGAAATATTTAAAAATTCCCAACCCTATTCCACAGTCACAGATTTGGCTAGATTTCTTGGTTTGTCTACGTTTAGTCCTTTTTCTAGAGAGGTGTAGTAGGCTAGAAGTTGGCATGGGATTACTTCTAGGATTGGTGATAGGATATCTATTGTTTTTGGGAAGATGAAGTAATCTTCACTTAATGCTTCTATCCTTTTATCATCAATCGAGCTTATTATATAGACTTCTGCCTTCCTTGCTAGGACTTCTTCTATATTTGATAGGGTTTTTTCTATTAGATCTTTTTGGCTTATGAGACCTATTACTGGGACTTTTTCCTCAATTAGGGCGAGGGTTCCGTGTTTTAGTTCACCAGCGGCAAAGGCTTCTGAGTGGATGTAGGATATTTCCTTTAGTTTTAGGCTTGCTTCAATGGCTGTAGCGTAATCTAGGCCTCTAGCTAGGTAGAAGAGGTCTTTTTTGTCTTTGATTTTCTTTGCCATGGCTTTTATTTTTTCTCTTTGGTCATATATTTTGCCTATTTTTTCTGGTAGAGTAAATAAATTTTCTATTATTTCTTTTCTTGTCTTTTCGTCTAGTTTTCCAGTTTTTTCGCCAAATTCTAAGGCTAATAGGTAGAGATTTACTATCATACTGGTGTAGGCTTTGGTTGATGCAACTGCTACCTCAAGTCCCGCTCTGCTGTAGATTGTTCTGTCTGCTTCCCTGTCAATTGAAGAACCTTCTGTGTTTGTAATGGCAAGAGTTAGGGCGTTTTTTTCCTTGGCAAGCCTTAGGGCTTTTAGAGTGTCTGCTGTTTCTCCTGATTGGGATAGGACAATCAAAAGAGTTTTTTCGTCTATTATTGGGTCAGAATAGATGAATTCTGATGCCAACTCTACCCTTACTTCGCATCTTAAAAGTTTTTCAAAAGCGTATTTTCCTGCCAATCCTGAATTATAGGCTGTTCCACAAGCTACGATGTAAATCTTGTTAAAAGATTCAATTTCTTCTTTGCTAAAGTTATCAATTTTAAATTCTAGAGATTTTTTGTCTATATTATAGGCGAGAAGATTTTCTATAACGTCTTTTTGTTCATAGATTTCTTTTAACATGAAGTGGTCAAAGTCCATCTTTGTTTGAGTATTATTTTTATCTTCTAGAATTCTTGGTTTTCTGTCTACTACGTTTAGGTCTTTGTCATAGATTTTATACTGGTCTTTATTTATATCGACTGTTTCGTTATCTTCGATAAAGATGACCTTGTTTGTATAAGCGCTAAAGGCGTTGCTATCAGATGCTAATATATATCCATCATCCATTATTCCTAGGACTAATGGCGAATCTTTCCTTATGGCTACTAGTCTTTCTGGTTCATCTGCCGAAATTATTCCTAGGGCGTATGAGCCTTTGAGAAGTTTTTTTACCTGATTTATGGCTTCTAATAAGTCATTTTGGTAATATTTTTCCAAAAGATTTGCTATAACTTCAGTATCTGTTTCCGATCTAAAGGTAAAACCTTCTTTGATTAGGTCATTTTTTAGCTCTTTGTAGTTGTCTATGATGCCATTATGAACTACACTTATCTTGCCATTTTCAGATAGGTGTGGGTGGGCATTTTCCTTGGAGACTTTTCCGTGAGTCGCCCATCTGATGTGGCCAATACCAAGATTTCCGCAAAGGTCAACTCCTTTTAGGCCATCTTTTAGCTTATCTACTCCGCCAACTTCCTTTACGACCGTTATTTTTCCATCATTCATAAGGGCTATGCCGCTTGAGTCATATCCTCTGTATTCAAGCTTATTTAACCCTTCTAAGATAATCTCGCGCGCATCAAGCTTTCCTTTATAACATACTATTCCGCACATATATACTCCTTATATTTAATTTTTACAAGGTTCACTTTATCAGCTTTGTGGCAAGGATTGCTCCTTGATTTTGTCTGATACTTAGCATGTGTTGCTTGGAAGCACCCGCCGAACTTTCGATAACTTCCCTCCTCGTCATCCCCAAGGGATCTGGCGCTATTTTTATTTTTACCTTGCCTTTTTATTATATATCTTTTTTAGGTCATTATCCAAGATATTTTATTTTTTAATTCTTAATTATTATTTTAATCTTATCTTTTAATTTATTTCAGTCATTGACATAACCTCTCCGTTCTAAGGGGAGGCCCAAGGGACCTTCCGCAGGGTCCCTCACCCGTCTCCCCTTAAACCCCTCTCGGCTACACCCCCGAGCGGCTCCTTGGCGGAGTGCGAAACCAGATGTTTGCCTATCGGCAAACATCTTTTTTAGAGGGGTTGACCTTGTATTAGTTTTTCGTATATCCTTACTATCATTCTAATCATCAAAGCCCTAAAAATCGCAAACTCGCTTCGCTCAAACAAGCGATTTTCTTTACGGGCTTCTCGATTAGAATTTATGGCTTGATAGATTAGGGAATTGTTCTCGAGGTATAAACAATTTCCAGGCTCGTTTGACTTTCGCCAAACATTGCTATATGAGTTTTATTTTTCTTATAAGAAGAGTTTTAAAACTTAAGACCTTGTATTTTTAAAATCCCAAGACTACGTTAAGAAAATTGCACTGACAGTTATTTATGAATTAAAACACAATAAATACTGTGAACTAATTATCAATTGAAAACACAAGCCAGACGAGATTGCAATTTTAGGAGGCTTGGGATTTTAAAAAATTAGAATAATATTATACATAAACAAGGGCACCTCCATATTAACTCGTTTGCCGACAGGCAAACTCCTTATCCCACGCGAGGGGTCGCCCGGAGGGGGTAGCCGAAAGGGGTCTGGGGAGTCGAGTTGGGGAACGTGCGAAACGTTCCCCTGGGACTCCCCAGATACGAAGATTCAATAGTAAATAAAATTATAACTTAAAATATAGATAACTTATCTCGGATAAGAAGAAATAATAACATTATCTTGGATAATAAAGACTCCATTAGTTTTCTGGAATAAAAAAACCAGAATTTATAAAAATCCTGGTTTTCACATTTACATAAAGAATGCTATTAAAAATATTGGTGCAAGGAGAAGGAGGACGAAGGGCATAAATACCTTCATAGCTGCTAGAAACATCGCAAGCTTGTCACCTTTTTCTAGGTTGTCCCTATCTAGGAGGTCTTCTTTTGCTTCGATTTCCTCCCTAGTTTTTCCTTTAAACCTGTCTATTGGTCTTTTCATATAGCACTAATTTCTTCTAATTCTTCTTCTAATTTGGCTCTTTCTGCCATATTCTTTTCGTAAGCTCTTTGTTTTTCTTCTTCAGATACGTCCATCAAGTGGCAAGCTATGAAGTGACCATCACCAGCATCTTTTAATTCTGGTACAAAGTTAGCACAAATATCCATAGCGTATTCACATCTAGTGTGGAACCTACATCCCTTTGGTGGTTTTACAGCTGAAGGTATATCGCCTTCTATAACTGCTAGTTCCTGACCTTGGTCTACGTCTGTTCTTGGGATAGCTTGTAGCAAGGCCTTGGTGTATGGGTGAAGTGGGTTAGTGAATATCTTTTCTGAATCAGCAAGCTCTACCATTACTCCTAGATACATTACACCGATTCTATCAGAGATGTATTTTACAACTGATAGGTCGTGGGTAATGAAGAGATAGGTTAAGTTGTTTTCTTCTTTTAAGTCTTGAAGTAGGTTTATAATTTGTGACTGGATAGATACGTCAAGGGCTGATACTGCCTCATCGCAAACTATAAAGCTTGGTTTTAGGGCAAGGGCTCTTGCTATACCTATTCTTTGTCTTTGTCCACCTGAGAATTGGTGAGGATATCTGTGTAGGAAATATGGTGCAAGACCGCATTTTTCCATTGTTTCTTGGATATACTCATTGTATCCTTTTTCATTTCTTGACTTAAATAGCTCATGACCTAGTACGCCTTCGCCGATTATGTTACCTACTGTCATCTTTGTATCTAGAGATCCATAAGGGTCTTGGAAGATCATTTGTAGGTCTTTACGAAGTTGTCTCATCTCTTCATTATTTAATTCTGAAAGGTCGATTCCTGAGTCAAGTTGTTCTTCTAGTTCATCAAAACCTTCCTTATCTATTAGAGTATTTCTGAAAGCTTCGATTTCTTTTTCTTCAGCTCTAACTTTTTCAGAAAGCGCGTGTCCTTTATTTATTAATTCTTTATATTTAGGATCTTCTGCTAGGATCTTGTTGTAATCATCCCAAGTCCTTACTCTCATTTGAACTTTTTGTTCAAATTCGTCTACTTCTTGGAAGGTTTTAGCTCTTTCCTTCAAAGCTTGATAATACTTGCTTAGTAGATTACTTACTTTGTTTAGGTCATCTGCCGCTAAAAGACCACCGGCTATCCTAATCATGTTTAGGTATTCTTCTTCTATCTCACGACGTTTGAACATAGCTTTTTCGTTGTTCATAGCTCTGTCTTCATCTGTTTCAGATTTTTCTAAATCTTCGTAGATTTTATTTAATTCATCAAGTTCCTTGTGGTAGTTAGGGAATTTTGATGGGATTTTTTCTATCATCTTGCCCATGTATTCTGGAGCATAGTCGTCTAAGGTTTTGCCGTAATATAGAGTTGTTCCCTCTGTTTGTTCATATATTTGTAGAAGAGTTCTACCAAAGGTAGACTTACCACAGCCTGATTCTCCTACTAGACCAAGTGTTTCACCCTGATAAATATCTATAGAGATAGATTCATTAGCATGGACATATTCCCCAGGTCCTTTGTTGAATAAGCCTTTTTTCTTAAGAGGGAAATATTTTTTAAGGTTTCTTATCTTAAATAAGACCTTTTTGTTTTTATTTTCCATCTTCTTCTCTTTCCTTTCTATTTGGGTAATGGCACCTAATTAGTTGGTTGTCATTTACTGCTTTTAACTCAGGCATTTCTTTTATACATCTTTCTGTAGCGTATTTGCACCTTGCCGCAAATTTACAACCATCTGGTAAGTTTAATGGGTGAGGTACAGAGCCTGGGATTATATCTAGCCTTTCATTTCTATCTGATGTTATTGATGGGATAGAATTTAGTAGAGCTACAGTATATGGGTGGTTGTAGTCTGTTATATCACGTTTAAATATAAATGCTACTGGTGATTGTTCTACGATTTGTCCACAATACATTACTGCTACTTCATCAGCCATTTGGTTTATTACGCCAAGGTCGTGGGTGATAAAGAGGATTGATGTTCCAGCCTTGTGCTTAAGGTCATTCATTAGCCTTAAGATTTGGGCTTGGATAGTAACATCTAGGGCTGTAGTTGGCTCGTCAGCAATAAGTAGCTTTGGCTCACAAGCTAGGGCCATGGCTATCATAACCCTTTGGTTCATACCACCTGAAAGTTCAAATGGATATTGCTTGGTAACTACATGTGGGTTTGGAATTTTTACAGCGGCTAAAAGTTCTTTTACTCTTTCAGCTGCTTCTTTTTTATTCATTCCTTTATGGAGGATAAGTACTTCAGAAAGTTGTTTTTCTACAGTAAATACAGGGTTTAGAGAACTCATTGGTTCTTGGAAGATCATAGAAATCTTATTTCCCCTAATATGCTCCATTTGGCTTGTATTGTAATCGGAGATTTTTTCTCCATCAAAGATTATTTCACCACCATAGATCTTTTGGTTAGTTTCAAATAGCTGGAGTATACTCATCGCTGTTTGACTCTTACCAGATCCAGACTCACCTACAAGGCCTAGAGTTTTTCCTGCATCAACTGACAAGGTAACGTCGTTAACGGCTTTTATAAGACCACGTCTTGTAGAAAAGTAGGTATGAAGATTATTTATTTCAAGTAAGCTCATAATTTCACCTATCTCTCGTTTGCTCTTGGGTCGATTGCATCTCTTAGGGCATCACCAATAAGGTTAACTGAGAATGATGTCAAGAATACTGCAAGGGCTGGGAATACCCATCTCCACCAGTAAGTGTTAAGTACATCTGAACTTTGGGCTGCTGTAAGCATATTACCCCAAGAAGGTGTAGGCTCTTGAACACCAAATCCTAAGAATGAAAGACCACTTTCAGTAAGAAGGTTGCCGGCATAACCAATTGTCGCATTTACTATTACAATTGATAAAACGTTAGGGAATATGTGCTTAACCATAATTGACCAATCCCTAACACCAAGGGCTTTGGCTGCAGTAATATAGTCCCTCTCACGTTCTGCTAATATCTGTCCACGTACCAAACGTGCTAGTCCTGTCCAACCAAGGACACCTAAAAGAATCATAACCATGGTTATTCTTTGCTCTTGGCTTGCTCCTGGTGGAAGTAGGGCAGATAGGGAAATAAGCATTGGGTAGAATGGGAAAGATGCAACGATCTCTGAAATCCTCATTAGGACGTTATCAACTTTACCGCCAACAAAACCTGATACCATACCGATTAAAACACCAAGTCCGATTTGGATGATTGATGAAATAAGGGAAATAATCATAGTCATCTTGCCGCCGTGGATAAGTCTTGTAAAGATATCACGACCTTGGTCATCTGAACCAAACCTAAATCCGTTTAGTCCCCAAGTATTAATTTTTCCTTCTTTGTCTATTGCATAGTTGTTAAAGTAGTTTGAGTAAAGAGTTTCAAATTCTCCATCTGGAGTATTTAATTCTCCATAATTTTCAATACCCCATTGATAAAGTTTGCCGTTTTCATCAAGAGCTGTAACTATTGAATCGCTGGCAGCTATATCTACGATTTTAGCGTCAAATTCTGGAATCTTATCGCCTGATAATTTATCTCTAGATGGACCCCATACGAATACTTTGCCATCTTCTGTAAGGGCAGCCGCAGAGTTTCCTGTAAGGACAGCTTTTTTAGCTTTTTCCTTACCTTCTCTTAGTTCAGCAGGCATTGCTGTATCATTTTCAGCTCCTCTTACACCAAGTAAGTCAACAGATCCGTCTTTTTTTGTTACTATTACGTTTATTGTATTACAATCAAAGTCTACTACTTCACCTTGGATTGTAGATGGGATCATATCAAGTCTTGATGCTAGGGTTGAACCCCAGATTACTAGGTTGTTTTTGTTTGTTAATACAACTGAATATTGGGTACCACCACCAAGTTTTGCGATTCCCTCTTCTTTTATTTGGGCTTCTTGCATTGGTGGAACTTTAGTTTGGTCGAAAGTTTTATTACCCCAACCATAAATTTCATTATCTTCTGTAGCTATTATGATATGTCTATCACCTGCTGCTACATCTTTGATTTTTTTACCCTTAATTTTTTCCTTAACATCTTCTGGGATTGTTAAAACATCATCTTCGTTGTTTGAACCCCAAACATAGATGTTATTTTCTTTTGTAAGACCTACTGCAAAAGTATTACCTATAGAGATTTTCTCAACGCCTTCTTTTTCCATTTCGCTTGGATAATTCATATATCCAGCTCCTGGTGATACGTTTGTAAGGTTTCCTTGTGAGTAATATTGGTCAAATGGTAACATTCTTGAACCAACAAAGATTATTAAAACTATAGCTACAAACATAGCAAGTCCAATAACTCCAAGTGGATTTCTAAAATAGTTTCTAAGAGCTACCTTACCAGGGCTCATGATAGCTTCTTCTTTCAGTCTATCATTTTCTGGTCCTTCTTGTGGACCTCCCTCTAAATTTGCATTAAGATCGTTTGTTGGGCCTTCATTTTCTGGTGTTGGTGTCGGATTTAAATCATCTTCCATACCATTTGCGAAAGTAAACCCTCTTAAAAGATAAGTTTTTAGGAAGCCAAAATAAGATTTTATTGGTTTATTTAATTTTTTATTCATCTTAAGCCTCCAATTTAACTCTTGGATCTACTAAGGCGTAGGCTATATCCATAAGGAGATTTCCTAGAAGGGTAAGGATAGCATAGAACATTGATAGGGCAAGAATAATGTTGTAGTCTTGCGCCATTACCGCAGATATAAGCTCGTTACCAATTCCTCTATAAGAGAAAATCCTCTCTGTAATAGCTGAACCTGAGAACATTCCAAGTACTGCCCATGTAAGCGCAGTTACTACTGGAATAAGTGCATTTCTAAAAGCGTGTGAATACACTACTGTTTTTTCTTTAAGACCCTTTGACCTAGCTGTTCTGATATAATCTTGGTCTAGGGCATCTAACATTGAGTTTCTTACATATCTTGATAAAGAAGCAAGAGAACCTACTGTTAGTGTAAGTGTAGGTAGGGTTAGATATCTTAACCATTCTCCGAATGAATTTTCTCTTGGCATACCATTAGCTGGGAACCATTGCAATCTAAACGCAAAGAAAAATATCATTATAAGTCCTATAAAGAAGGTCGGTATAGATAGACCTACTAGGGTCAAGGTCTGTGCCGTCTTGTCGTAGATGCCTCCCTTTCGAGTCGCCGACCTAATTCCTATAAGCACCGAAAGTACAAAGGAAATTACTGTAGAACCAATATTTAAATAAACTGTGTTTTTAAGTGGCTCTGATAGGTATTCTTTAACTGGTCTTCTAACTCTGGTAGACTCACCAAAATCGCCCTTTAGGGTTCTGCCTAACCATCTAACATACTGTTCTGGTAGAGGCTTGTCGTAGCCGTACCTAGCTGATAAGTTCTTATACATCTCTTCTTTTTGAGCCTTGGTCATCCTACCTGTTGTAGGGATCATTGCCTGGATTGGATCGCCTGGCATGGCCTTAGAGAAGGCAAAAAGCATGATAGATATTATAAGAGCTACTGGTATTAGGTTTAATATTCTCTTAACTATATAACGTAACATATATATCCTTCCTCTTTTGATCCGGACCTTCTAATATGTATTGCTTAATTATTTCAATTAATTTAAAGCAGGTCCTAAACCATATAATTTATACCTACAATACTATAATATTTGGACGTTTTTGTCAACCTTAAATTTTATAAAAATGCTAAATTTTGATAATTAATAAGGCTTATTCCCGACAAAATATGCATATTTATTAAGTTTTGTAAATATTGATTAAAATATTTTCTCACAAAGTTTTACATCTTTTAGAGAAAAATGTTTTTAAAGAAATACCCGCATTTAAGCGGGAATTTCTTTAATTAATCTTAGTTTTCTATAGTCATTGCATTAATTTGATATTCAGATTCCCAAAGTGGTGTGTTGATATCAAAGCCTTTAACTCTCTTAGAGTAACCTGAGTGGTTTTGGTTAGCATAAAGAGGAATTTCTGGCAAGTAGTCGTTATACCACATTTCAAATTCTTCCCAAGTATCTAGGTAACTTTCTTTGTCACCAGGAGTTGTTTGACGAAGTTTAACTGTAAGTTCGTCAGCCTTTGGATCGTTTGTCCTTGTTCTGTTATCAAATCCTTTGCTGTGGTATTGGTAGTAAGGATCAAATGGTGTACCAAAGTCTGTACCCATGTTAAATGCTGTATATTCTGCATCTTCTTTAGGGAAGTTGTAGTATTCAAGCAAGGTTGCAAATGATCCACTTGTTACGTTATATTCCATACCAACTTGCTTAGCATTTACTGGCACTTGGTTAGAAATAAGGGTTGTAATTGGAGAGTCGTCTGAACCGTATTGGTTTACTTGAAGTTTCTTGCCGTTTTCATCATATCTATAATAGTCAAAACCATCAGGATTTGCTGCAAATTCTTCATCAGCTTTTGCCTTATCCCAAGGTGTTTTACCGTCAGCTTCAAATTTAAATGGAGTCTTATCAAGTAAAGCATTTGCTGCATCAAGGTTTAGTTGATATTTCTTGAATTCTGGATTTGTCTCAAGGTCTGCTCCTCTTTCCTTATACATCCATTGGCTAGTACCGTACATACCGTTAGTAACTACGCCGTAGCCGCCTGCATAAGATTGAACGAAGCTGTTTCTATCCATTAATTGAGCGATTGCTTGTCTAACTTCTTTATATTTTGTAGCTCCTCTGTCTGTTAGGAAGGTTACATTACCATAACCATTTCTTTCAAATGTATTGTAACCACCGATTTTTCCTTCGTCAGCTGCAGCTCTCATTTGGTCAATTTTTGCACCGTCAACTTCAGCTTCCCAAAGGTCGATATCGCCATTTTCAAGTAGGTCTACTGCGATATTCTTATTTACAGTTTGTAAGATAATGTGTGGAATTGTAGCCTTTTCGCCCTTGAAGTTACCTGCGTAATTTTCATTTAGGCTTAGGTGAACCATGTTATTTGCAAAGCTATCAAATTTGTAAGGTCCGGCAACTACTGTAGGATTTACTCTGTATTCGTTAGCTTGTGTAAGCATAGCATCTTCTATAAGAAGTTCAGTAGGATCTACATCACCTTCTTTTTTAGCTTCAAGTTCTTTTATTTTTTCTTCATGTTCTTTTTTAGCTACTTCGTATTCTTCTTTTTCAGAATCTGTTACGTCATCAGCTGTATCTATGAAAGACCATTCATCTTCAAAGTCTTCTTTTGCTTTTTGGATAGATGTATCAAGGTTCTTGAAATATCTCTCTTTATCTTCTTCTGTAACTTCATAGCCTTCTTTAGCTACAAGTTTTTTACCATCTTCAGAAACTGTTAAGTTTTCTGTTATAGCGTGGATTGGGAATGGTCCATATCCTCTAAGTGAATCTGCTTCAAAGTATGGTAGGTAATCAGCTGAGATTGTTGCCTTGAAAGTGTAATCATCTACTAATTCTAATCCTTCTAGGAAATCCTTATTTCCATTAAAATACTCTTCATAACCTTTAATTGTATCAGCACCTATGTTTGTTGATCCTGTTACTACTTGATATGAATGGTGGGATTCTAAAAGTGATCCAAATAAGTAGTTTTTAGCTGTAACAGGTTCACCATCTGAGAATTTAAGGTCTTTTTTGATTGTGAATGTAGTTGTCTCTGAACCGTCCTCATTTTCTACGGTTTCTGGTTCCTTTTCAAGGACTGTCATGTTGTTAACCCATTGACCACCTTCATCTTGAACTATTGTTGAATAGCCATTATTGCCTTCAATACCCATGTATCTACGAGCTTTAACGTCTGTTTTATTGTTAGTCCAACCACCGATGAAGTCTCCGTTTATATCTTCAACTCCAACTACGAGTGTATCGTCTGTTGTTTGTTTTTCAAAATCTTCTACAGATTCTCCGCCTTCTGCGACTTCTCCCTCTGCATTTTCGCCTTCTTGGTTAGCTTCGCCTTCTGTTTGTGTTTCTTGACCTTGATTGTCCTTTGTGTCAGTGGTTTGGTCTTTATTTTCTCCGCCACCACACGCTGCAATCGTTGTCATAAGGCCTAAAGCCATAAGTGATGAAAATACTTTCTTAATTTTCATTATTTCCTCCCTAAAATAAGTTACTTTATATCTTGATTTTAACTTATTGAACGATTATTGTCAAGCTTTTACACACCTTGTTACATATAGTTGTATATTTATCATCTTTTCTGATATTTTTTCCATCTTTTGTGATTTTTATAGCTAAGTTTTACATAGGGAGATTAGCAGTTTTTAGCCAATCATAAATGTGAATTATATACCAAAACTTTGCATAATATTTAAAAACCAAGAATTAACGATTAATATATGAAAACATTTGTATTATTAATTTTATATTCATAAAAAAAGACAAGACCGAGTGGCCTTGCCTTAAAGATTATTTTTTTTATTTTTCTATGCTCATAGCATTGATTTGATATTCAGATTCCCAAACTGGTGTGTTGATATCAAAGCCTTTAACTCTCTTTGTGTAACCTGTGTGGTATTGGTTAGAGTAAAGAGGAATTTCTGGTAGATAGTCATTGTACCACATTTGGAATTCTTCCCAGTTATCTAGGTATTCGTCTTTCTTTGTTGGGTCTGTTTGACGAAGCTTAACTGTGATTTCATCAGCTTTTGGATCGTTGGTCCTTGTTGTGTTGTTAGATCCTTTTGAGTTGTATTGATACCATGGATCGAATGGTGTACCAAATCCTGTACCCATGTTAAATGCTGTATATTCTGCATCATCCTTTGGATAGTAGTAGTAATCAAGTAGGGTTGCAAATGATCCTGCTGTTACATTGTATTCCATACCAACTTGTTTAGCGTTTATTGGAACTTGGTTAGAAATTAATGTTGTAATTGGTGATTCATCTGAACCGTATTGGTTAACTTGAAGTTTGTTACCATCTTTATCATATCTGTAGTAATCAAATCCATCTGGATCTTTTGCAAATGCTTCATCAGCCTTTGCCTTATCCCAGGCAGTTTTTCCATCTTTTTCAAATGTAAATGGTGTTGCATCAAGAAGTTTGCTTGCTTCATCAAGGTTTAATTGGTATTTCTTGAATTCTGGGTTAGCTTCTAGATCTGCTCCTCTTTCTTTATACATCCATTGGCTTGTACCGTACATACCGTTTGTTACAACACCGTAGCCGCCTGCGAATGATTGTACGAAGTTATTTCTATCCATTAGGTGAGCGATAGCTTGTCTAACTTCTTTATATTTTGTAGCTCCCCTGTCTGTTAAGAATGTTACGTTACCATAACCATTTCTTTCAAATGTATTGTAGCCACCGATTTTACCTTCATCAGCTGCAGCTCTCATTTGGTCAACTAGTGGGCCTTCACCTTCAGCTTCCCAAATATCGATATCGCCATTTTCAAGTAGGTCGATTGCGATGTTTTTATTTACGTATTGTAGGATTACGTGTGGGATGGTTGGTTTTTCACCTTTAAAGTTACCTGCATAGTTTTCGTCGATGCTCATCTTGATCATGTTGTTTCCAAATGAGTCAAACTTGTATGGTCCTGCTGTTACAGTTGGATTAATCCTGTATTCGTTGTATTCCCTTTGCATAGCATCTTCTATAAGCATGCTTGTTGGGTCGATATCGCCTTCTTTTCTCTTTTCAAGTTCGGCTATATCTTCATCGTGAGCTTTTTTAGCTTCTTCGTATGCAGCTTTTGCATCTTCGTCTGCATCATCAGCTGGCGCTGGATTTTCTTCTTCGAATACTTCTTTGTTTTTAGCGATTTGAGTGTCGATGTTTTCGATGTATTTTTGTTTTTCTTCTTCTGTTGGTTCATAGCCATCTTTAGCTATAATCTTGTTACCTTCTGGAGCTACAGCAAGGTTATCAGATACAGCATGGATTGGGTATGGACCATAACCTCTAAGAGCTGCCTCTTCATAGTATGGTAGGAAGGATGCATCTACTGTTACGCTGAATGTGTAGTCATCTATTTTCTTAAGACCGTCAAAGGTGTCTTTTTTACCATTTTTGTATGCTTCATAGCCAAGTAGTGCGTCATCACCAATAGATGTTGATCCTGATACTAGTTGGTATGATGGATAGGTGTGAAGGAGGGATCCAAATAGGTAGTCATCAGCCTTGATTGGTGTACCATCTGACCATTTTAAATCTTCTTTGATCTTGTAGGTTGTTGTTTCAGAGCCATCTGCATTTTTAACAGTTTCTGGTTCTTCTTTAAGAATGGTTAAATTGTTAATCCAAGCACCTGATTCGTCTTGAACTACTGTTGAGTAACCGTTGTTACCTTCTATACCTAAAAATCTTCTTGCCTTAACGTCCATAGAGTTGTTTGTCCAGCCACCTAAAAAGTCGCCGTTAAACTCTTGGATAGCACCAATTACTAGGGTGTCATCAGATGTTTGTTTATCAAAGGATTCAAGTTCTGCTTGATCATCAGCAGCTTCTTCTCCTTCTTCGCCCTCAGCTGGTTTTTCTTCTTCACCTTCTGCTGGTGTTTCTTCTTTTTCGTCAGTTGTTTCTTCAGCTGGTTTTTCTTCTGTTTTTTCTTTAGCGTCGTCCGCTTTCTCTCCACCACAAGCAACAAGTGTTGTTGCAAGACCTAGTGCCATAAGTGATGAAAATACTCTCTTCATTTTCATAAGTTTTCCCCCTAAAAATTAAGTAACTTTTTATAGTATAATATTTTATCTCATTAAACCGATTTTGTCAAGTTTTAAAGTGTTTTACTTTTCAGTTTATTGAATAATTATTCTTTTATTCTTTATCGTTTCAAGGACTTTGTTAAATTTTTATGTAAGTTCTTTCAGTTTTGATTATCTCTCTACTTAATTAAATCTTTAATATAACACATCTATTAGCATTTTTATGACGTGAAAGCAGTGATAAAAAAGTTGTATTTTAGTTGAATAATATGCAAAAATATTATTGGCATTTTCAGGAATTTTCTTTAAAAAACGGAATTTTTAAAACAGAGAATATTTTATTTGTCTGAAATTTTGTACTGCTTAGTTTTTGCATTTTGATTTTTTCATTTTTTTTAAATTTTTCCACAACAAAAGCAAGGAAGATTCCTTGCTCTGCTGTGTACTTAATTTATTAGGGTTTTAATTTTCTAAACTCATTGCATTTATTTGATATTCAGATTCCCAAACTGGTGTATTTACATCAAATCCTTTTACCCTCTTTGTATAACCTGAGTGGTATTGGTTTGAGTATAGTGGGATTTCTGGTAGGTAGTCGTTGTACCATTTTTCAAATTCTTCCCATGTATCTAGGTAACCTTCTTTATCATCTGGGTCTGTCTGACGAAGTTTAACTGTGAGCTCATCAGCTTTTGGATCGTTTGTCCTTGTCATATTGTCAGATCCTTTGGAGTTGTATTGGTACCAAGGGTCAAATGGTGTACCAAAGCTTAGGCCCATGTTAAATACTGTATATTCAGCGTCATCTTTTGGATGGTAGTAGTAATCAAGGAGAGTAGCAAATGAACCTGCTGTTACGTTATATTCCATACCAACCTGCTTAGCGTTTACTGGTACTTGGTTTGATATAAGTGTAGTAATTGGTGATTCATCAGAACCGTATTGGTTGACTTGAAGTTTATTACCGTTTTCATCATATCTGTAATAATCAAATCCATCTGCATTTTTAGAGTATTCATCATCGGCCTTTGCCTTATCCCAAGGAGTTTTTCCGTCAGCTTCGAATTTGTATGGAGTTTGATCTAATAGTTCATTTGCCTTTTCAAGGTTTAGGGTGTATTTATTAAAGTCGTCGCTTGCCTCTAGGTCAGCTCCCCTTTCCTTATACATCCATTGGCTTGTACCGTACATACCGTTTGTTACAACACCGTAACCACCTGCGAATGATTGTACGTAAGAGTTCCTGTCCATTAAGTGAGCAATAGCTTGTCTAACTTCTTTATATTTTGTAGTTCCTCTGTCTGTTAAGAATACTACGTTACCATAACCATTTCTTTCAAATGTGTTATAGCCACCGATTTTACCTTCGTCAGCTGCAGACCTCATTTGGTCTATTAGTGAACCTTCTGCTTCTGATTCCCAAAGGTCGATGTCGCCATTTTCAAGTAGGTCGATTGCAATCTTACTGTTTACGTATTGAACTATTACGTGTGGGATAGTTGCCTTATCTCCCTTGAAGTTGCCGGCATAGTTTTCATTTAGGCTAAGTCTTGCCATGTTATTTTCAAACGAATCAAACTTGTATGGACCGCAGGAAACTGTTGGGTTAATCCTATATTCGTTAAATTCTTTTTGCATAGCTTCTTCAATGAGCATATTAGTTGGATCCATGTCGCCTTCTTTTCTCTTTTCAAGTTCGGCTATATCTTCATCATGGGCCTTCTTAGCTTCATCATAAGCTTTTTTCTCATCTTCACTAGCGTCATCAGCTGGTGCTGGATTTTCTTCAGCAAAGTCTTCGTTTGATTTGCTGATTTGTGCATCGATATTTTCTGCGTATTTCTTCTTGTCTTCTTCTGTTGGCTCATAACCATCTTTTGCGATAATCTTATTTCCTTCTGGAGCTACAGCTATTTTATCAGATATAGCGTGAATTGGGAAAGGCATTACTTGTTTCAAGAAGGCTGATTCATAATATGGAAGATATGATGCATCAGTTGTTACCTTAAATGTGTAATCATCAACTTTTTCCAAACCTTCAAAGATGTCTTTGTTTCCACCCTTATAAGCTTCATATCCTTTAACAGAATCTGAACCTATAGAAAATGATCCAGTAACCAATTGATAGGATGGATAAGTATGGAATAGGATATCAAATAAATAGTTATCTGCTGTGATTGGCTCACCATCAGACCATTTCAAATCTTTTTTGATTGTGAAAGTGGTTGTTTCTGAACCATCGTCATTTTTAACTGTTTCTGGTTCTTTTTCAAGAACAGTCATGTTAGCTAGCCACTGGCCGCCTTCATCTTGAACCATAGTTAGATAAGCATTGTTACCTTCAGTACCTATGTAACGTCTAACTTTAACATCATAGGAGTTACTTGACCAAGAACCATAAAAGTCCCCGCTCATTTCAGATGTACCAACTACTAGGGTATCATCACTAGTTACATTTTCAAAACCTTCTAATTCTGCTTTGTCATCTTCAGAAAGATCGCTATCTTCGCTTTCATCTTTAGAGTCGTCAGAATCTTCGCTAGAATCATCTTTTGAGTCTTCATCAGAACTAGCATCATCTTTTTTATCTTCAGCTTGATCTACTTTTTGATCATCATTTTTAGCTTCATCTTCTTTTTTAGCGTCATCTCCACCACAAGCAGCAAGGGTTGCTGCAAGACCTAGAGCCATCATGGTCGAGAATATTCTTTTCATTTTCATTATTTTCCCCCTAAAATTTTGTTTAGCTTTTATGATTTATTATTTTATCCTGCTAATGTACTTTTGTCAAGGGTGAATTTAGTATTTATTTTTATATTAATTTATATTTATTCATTAAATTATCATTATATCAAGGACTATGTTAATTTATTTTGTATCTTCTTTCGTTTTTGATAATACTTTATAGTGCTAAACTTTGATTTTGTAAGAAGGAAATCCTTTGTATTAGCTTTACAATTTTTAACCACAAATTATTCTTAAAATAGTATAATATGCAAAAAAATTTTTTGAGATTTTTGTATAAATCAAGATATTCACAAAGTTTTACAAAAAATCACAGATATTCGTCAGTATAAATTATTATTTTTCTCAAGAGAATTTGCTAATAATTTATTACTTTTAAACAAAAAAATCCCGGCACTAAACCGGGATAACTATTGGTTATAAAATTTTTTAAGCCTTAGCTTCTACCTTTTCATCTTCTTTTTTATCATCATTATCACCAAAACCTAAGAAAGATAGCTTGGTCTCAGAGATAATTATTGCGATAAATATTAGAACGAATCCTATGATTTTATTTGTTGTCAAAGATTCAATTCCCATAAATACTGGAATCAAGATTCCAAATATGGATTCTGTCGCCAAAATTAAGGCTGCTGAAGATGCTGTTGCAAATTTTTGGCCAATATTTTGTAACAATAGGGCAACAGTTGTGCACATTACAGCAAGATAACCTACTTCTAGAACAGCTGTTTTAGTTAGTACTATATTAGAATTATCCTCAAAGACTAGTGTTACAATTATTGATAAAACTGCAGCCATGATAAATTGTAGGATTGTCATCAAGATTGGGTCTTTACCCTTGGATAACTTAGTTACAGCAACTATGTGAGCTGCAAATAAGACACCTGACAATAGGGCAAAGCCGTCTCCCATGATAGCTTCCTTACCTTGGTCAAATACTGATCCCCCATCGCCACCTGCCATAGATACAAAATAAATACCAACTATAGTAAAGGCTGCGGCAATTATGTTAAATTTATCTGGTCTTTTTTTCATAGCAATCCATGCCAAAAATGGCACGATTACGCAGTATGATGCTGACAAGAAAGCTGATCTACCTGGGTCAGTGTAGCCAACTCCGATAGTTTGAACTGAATAGGCCATAAATAAGAACACACCTATGATTAGCCCGTTTTTCACATCAGACTTGTCCATTTCCCTTAGTTTCTTCCAGAATATTATTGATAAGATTAAAGCTGATACAGTAAACCTGATAGCTAAAATCATGTTTGGTTCAAAAGTCGCTTGAGCAACCTTTACAACTGTTAAGGAAGAACCCCAAAGAATCGCTACTATAAGTAAGAGTATCTTACCTAAAAGTCCCTTTTTCTTGCTTCCTTTTATTTTTTCACTCATATTAACTCCTCATTTATTTTTTTATTTTCGTTTACTTTTAATTTATACCCAAAATCTCGATTTTTAATAATTTATTCTATAATGATATCTATTAAAAAAAAATAATTCTAAATAATATTTTGATTATTCCTTATTTAAAAAGCTATTATACCAATCCAAACCTGCATTTTCACTTTTAATTTCAAATCAAAACTTTCCATAAAAAAACTAGGTGACTTGCACCTAGCTTATAGTTTATTATTTTTTATCTACAAATATTCTCTTTGATGTTGCATTTCTGAGTCTAAAATATTTTACAGGTCTACCTGACTTATCTCCCATGTGACCTACTCTTGGAGTAATAGTAACTCCGTTTCCTGAATAATTCATATGGATAATTGTATCTTGGTTTTTATTTAGAATAAATCCTGTATGTCCACCATCACCTAGTGATTTACCTGGTACGCCTGATACAAATATATCGCCGTAATCAATCTCACTTGGACTTATTTCATACATTATGCTACCATTTGCACCCATGGAAAATAGGGTCTCTGTATTTCCTATGTAGGCATTTGATTTCAAAAATCCTCCGTAGATTAGAGATCTAAATACTGCTGAAGAACAGTCTGCAGATTTTTCTGTACCTCTGCCTGCTCCCATATCATAGGTCATGCCTTTATTTTTTGCATTGAACATCCAGTCCATAACAGAGTCAATGTTTTTATCTCCAGCTACCTTATATCCTGAAATTTTAGCAATTCCCTTTGAGTCAGTCTTATATTCTATACCGTTTTGCATATAAGTAGAATTTAATACTAGACCGTTGCCATCAAAGCAGTATAGGTTTCCATTGATTTCCCAAACACCTTTTTTAACATAACCTGCTTCATTTGTATGGAAAGTCTTGCCTTCGTAGGTTACCCATTCATCTTTAACTAGTGTTGCTATTCCCTTATCATTTATATTGAAATATAGACCATTTGTAATAGAAGGTCTGCCAGTAATCATGGCTCCTGTCTTGTAGTTAAATACATAAGTATTGCCATTAATTTCTGCTATACCCTTAGCTAGAGAACCATCTTCCAAAGTTCTGTAACTTACACCATCAAGGGCAAACCATTTGTTTTTTGGGTTGGTTACTATACCCATTGGGTTTACTTCATAATATTTATTAGAAAGAATAAGTTTCTTGTTTGTTTGAAGTTTGCCTGACTTATCAAAGTAATAGTCATTATCGCCAATCTTGGTTATACCTTTAGCGAGATTGCCATTTCCTAGGGTTCTGTAAATATTATTATTTACATTTACCCAAGTATTGGTAACAGTTTTCATTCTACCAGCATTGTCTACTTCGTAGTAAGTTCCTTGGGTAATAAGTTTTTTGTTTCTCTCAAGAACACCGTCATTTGAGAAATAAAATTTAACCTTGTTGATTTCATTGATTCCTCTAAGGATATTACCCTCGCCATTGTTGTAATAAATATCTTTACCGATATTTAGCCACTTATTCTTTGGATTTGAAATGGTTCCTTTTTTATCAGCTCTAAATATTCTATCGTTGACTCTTATATTAGCATTTCTAACTAATTTATTATTTTTATAGTAATTTATTCTATTGTTTTTTTGAACAAAATATCCACCAGCATTATCTGCATAATAATTTTCTGAGCTAATCTCACTTTGTTCATTATAAAGCTCTTTAATCTCTGTAGGATCAGACTTAGCTTCATTTAGTCCTTGATCAAGGCTTGTTGCATCATAATAAATAACGCCTGGAATTCTCTTGTTATTAAGGTCAGTATCTTCTTCTATTTTTTCATCATCTAGATCTGAGTTTAAAGACTCATTTTCCAAGCTATTCTCATCAGCATTTTCATTTTCTGTTAGATTAGGCTCTGTAGACTCGTCTTTATAATCATAAGAAGAGTTTGACATATCATTAGCAAGGTCATTATCAACTGAAAAAGCAGAATCAGAGATACTTTCATCTTCTTTGTTATAATCTACATTTGTATATAAACTGCCTTCTGTTTCCTTTATACCTTCAGGTATTTCCTGATCGTTATCAATTATTTTATCACTGTCCTCACTAGATTTATCCACACTTTCCTTGGCAAGTGAATTATTATCCTCGCTAGCGTAAACATTATCAGTAAGGTTGATTGCAGATGTTAAAAATAATGTTGAGGCAAGCAGGACAGTTTTATTTATCTTTTTCATTGTCTTTTCCCTCTCTCATATTACAATTTAATTACAGGCATTCGTTCTCTATTCTAAAATCTATACCCATTATATAATATTTTCCCAAAAATTGCAACAAAAAGGTTACAAAATTGTTAAGATTTGTAAAACTCTTCTCCAATGCCAAAAGCACCTACTTTATAAAACTAACAAAAATGGTATGATTAGATATATAAACTTTAAATTACAGAAATAAAAAGGACGGAAATATGAATAGCAAATCAATAATCCTAGCCCTCGCCCTAGGCTTTGTAATAACAGGATGTAAGGATAGTCAAACACCTGAATCCAAGGTCTCTGAAGAAACCATAGCCAAGGCCCTAGATGGCAAGGTAGACCTAGAAAAAGAGAAAAAAGAAGAAGATAAAGAAAAAAAAGAAGCAAAGGAAGATGGGTCAGTTGAAAAAGCAAAAGTAACTATAGACGCTGATTTTCTAAGAAAAATTATGGTAGATATGGGAGAATTTGCTCCATCCCTAGCTAGAAAACTAGATGATAATGAACTAGTGGAACTCTACGAAAAATGTGAAGAAATGAGCGAAAGAACTGGATATTGGGACGTAAAAGACTTCTTCTTCCAAGAATTAGCAAATGAATATCCAGACCAATCCTTAAAATTCCCACTAGAATCAATCGAAACTAAATACTACTGGAAAAAATCTCCAGAAGATTTAATCGGCAACAAATTTGAATGGGAAAGAAACCTCATGGTCGAAAATGGTGCAAACTATGATACAATCTGGTCCTTTACAGATGAAGAGGTAGAAACTGCCTTCCACAAAGCCTATGAAAAAGATCCACTTGGCTACTATGAAGACTATGTAGAGGAGGCATGCGAAATCCTAACCGGAACAGAATATGACGAAAATTCTGAACTAGAAGAAACTACAGAAACAGGCGCTGCAAATCCAGAAGACTACGAAAATCTCTTGAAATTCGGTTCAAGTGAAACAGACTACACCGCCATCAAAGAAGCCATGGTAAATCACTACGAATTTGACAAAGAAATAGTAGATAAAATGCCAAACAAAGACATAGACCTAGCCTACACCAGAGCCCAAAAACGCCTAGAAGAAACAGGCTTTGGAGACATCGGACTAATCTTTGATGAAATCGGCAAACTCTATCCAGGCGCATCTACTATGTATACTGGTGAAAACTAAAAATCAAAAGTAAAAAGACGGGGAACTCCTCGTCTTTTTCGTATTTGGGATTATTAACAAATTTTCTTTCTAAGTTCAAAAGCCTCATAAACAATATCAGTACCTGCTTTTGCAAAAGTCATTTGCCTATAATTTTCAAAATCATTCTTATAGCAAGCCTTTAATGATCCAATATTTTTCTTGGCAATATCTGCTGAAAGATATTTTCCGCCCTTTAACTTAACAAATTTTTCTAAAGAAGAAATAAGTTCTGTTGCAAGACCCTTACCCCAAAATTCTTTTTTAAAAGTGTAACCAATACCCCATACATCTTTGTCCATTTTCCAAGTGCAAGCTGTCCCGATCGTCTCTTTATTTATATTATCAAGAATTACAAAATAAAAATCATCAATCCAATCTTTGCTATTGTCAAGTTCTCCATTTTTAAAACATTCTCTTATCTCATCTCCATCTTTATAGTACGGATCAGCGAGATATTTAGAAACTTCAGGATTTCCCCAAATCTTTGCCACTTGATCTAAGTCATCTATGGTCATATCTCGGATAATAAGTCTATCTGTCGTAAATCTAAATTTTTCCATAAAACTCCAATTTTTATTAAAACTCCAAGGCCTACAAATACCTCTCAGAAAGCCTCATATAGTGCCTATAAAGGGCAGTAAATCTTGTGCGGTGGTTTTTCTTCCGTGGTTTATCTCTGCCGCAAAAGTGGAGGATTACTGTATTTTCCATGACCCATTCTAAATCTGCCTCACCCTTGCTTCTTAAAAGATAGGACGAATAATTTCTGGCGTCATAATTATAAATAGAATCCTTAAGTGGCAAAACCTTATCTCCGTACATTGCATTTAGGATGTCTTGATCTGGAAGTAGTAAATTTTTGTAATTACGATCTGCATAGGCAAAAATCTCTTCAGGTATAATCTCTTCCCTGGCTTTTTTCAAATTAATCAAAAGTAATCCAGAATTATAATAATCTGTATCTGTACCCAGACGAATTTTATTTACATTATTTGCCATATCAGTCTTTCCTGTATGGCTTGCTGCCGCAAATAAGAAGTCTGAAATATCCATCTCCCACAAATCTTTTAGTGAATTTATTACCAAAATATCTGGGTCGATATAGATTATTTTGTCAAGATTTTCTGGTAAAAGCTTTCCAGCTAAGAGTCTGTAGTACATCTCTTTTGGATAGCGGTCAGTTACCCTGGCTGAAGAAAATAGCCCATCATCTGCCCTTACCTGGAATAACTTATAGGAAAATTTCGCCAAGTCTTTTTCTAAACAATTAAGCTTTTCTTCAGGAATTCCGCTGTGGATAAGATAAACATTAAAAATCTCTCCAGGATTATTTATATAAATAGAGGTCATGAGGACCTTCATCTGGTCTATATAATTTTCATCGAGGGTCACAAGTAAATCAATAACCATAATGTCTCCTTTGTATTTTGCTCCATATATAAATTTATACCTTAATTGTTGGTTATTAATCAGGATATTTTCTCTAAAATTTGATAAAATTTTGATTTATTAATAAGATTTTAGAAAGTATTTTCAATAGCTAAACTCTTGTTTGCATCTATTTGCAGCGTATATTTACTAAAAAAGGAGAATTTATGATAATTGATAATATAAAAAATCTAACAAAATACGAAAATATCCACGAACAAATAAAAAATGTTATAACTTTTATGGAAACTTTTGACAAAAATGAATTTAAACCTGGAAGAGTGGATATAAATGAAAATCTCTTCGCATCTCTGCAATCCTACCAAACTCTTAAGGCAGAAGAAAAAGAATTTGAGGTTCACGAAGACTATATTGACCTTCAATACATAGTAACATCTTCTGAAAGAATTGACTTTGCTACAAAAGATACTTACGGAAAAGATTATGAGATAGATAAAGAAGGTGATTTCTTTTTAACAAATTATATTAAAAACTACTCAAAACTTTTCCTAAACGAAGGAGATTTTGCGATATTTTTCCCAGGTGAATTTCACAAACCAGGCTGTAGCCTAGAAAATGATAGGCAAGTCCAAAAAATAGTATTTAAAATAAAAGCATAATAAAAAAACTGGTGAATAATAATTATTAGAATTGGTTTTCTAAAAATTTAACCACCAGTTTTTTTATTTTATTTTATCTTCCTAAGTCCAGAAGTATCAAGCTCGTAAACTTTATGAAAAACTTGATTTATAAAGTCCTTATCGTGTGAAACTCCAATAATCGCTCCCTTAAACTTATTCAGACTCTCTATAATTTCAGGTTGAGAAAGGGGGGATAGGTTTCTCGTTGGTTCATCAAGAACTAAAACTTCCGCCCTATCCATATTCATTTTTGCAAAAAATACCTTGGCTTTTTGGCCGCCCGATAGGCTTATAAGACTTCTTTCCATCTCAACTCTAGCAAAATTGAGGCTGCCAAGTAGGTTTGAAACCCTAGTTTTTTCTTCCTTAGATCCGCTCGGTGCAAGATATGAGATAGGCGTTTCAAAATCTTTTAGCTTTCCAAAATAATCTTGAGGCATATATCCTATTTTTAAATTTGATTTTTCAAGGTGCTTATAAATCTCCTTAAGAAGAGTAGTTTTCCCTGCTCCATTTTCCCCAACTATGCATATTTTTTCGGGTCCTGTTATTTTTAGATCAATGTTTTGAGATAAGAGTTTTTCTCCCACCTTTAGCTCATTTAATTTTAAATCCAAAACTACTTTTGAATTAGGAACCTCTATACTATTATCAAAAAATATTCCAATTGCATCTTCAACATCTGGCCTTTGGGTTAAATTTTCTTTTTCCTTATCAAGCCTTTTTCCGAGAGATTTTACACTAGACATCTTATCCTTTAGGTTTTTGCCTTCTATATCATTTTTTGTAGCATTTATGGCGTGATTTACAGAATCATAGACTTTTCTGTATCTTTCCACTTTTTTATCAAATTCTTCCCTGTCCTTATTTGCCCTGGCAGTCTGAATTCGTATTTGATTTTCTCTTTCTCTAATATAAAGATCATAAGGCCCGTTAAAAACCGTATGTCTAGGGATTTGTCGTCTGTGAACTTGCTCTAAATGAACAATCCTATTAGCAACATTTCTTAAAAGCTCTGGATCATGGGATACAAAAATTAAGGGAATTTTCATATCGTGCATAATTTTAGTAATGAAGTTTGTCGATTCATAATCTAAATCATTGGTCGGTTCATCAAATAAAAATACTGTGGGATTCTTTAGAATTTCAAATAAAAGAAGAATTTTTATCCTCTCCCCACCTGACAAGTCTGATAATTTTAATTTGCCAAAGACCAGGTCTTCATCAAGGCCAAATTGATCAAGATACTTATAAAGTTTATTATAATCTACAATATCCATATCAAGAATATGATTCATATAATTAGCAACTGTCAAATCCAATAAATTATTATCAAGACTTTGGGGAAGATATCCAATAATTTCTCCCTTTTTATGAATTTGCCCACTTACTTGAGCATATTTCTCAACACTTTCCCTACGGGTTATTATCTTTAATAGAATTGACTTGCCATTGCCTTCCTCTCCAATTAGGCCGACCTTGTCTCCCGGATTTAGGGCAAGGTCAAAATCTTTTAACAATTTTCTGTCATCTTTTATCAAATTTATATCTAAGTTTTTTATCTGTAACATATATCCTCCTAGGATGATATGCCACTTATGAATAATATTTTTTTAAATTCCAACAAAAAAAGTCCGTCCTAAGTGAACAGACCAATCCAAAAGAATAATCTTATCCACAATATGGCATACCAAAACACACCAAGTAAATTCTTGGCACAATCAGTATCAATTTCCATATTGCTTATAAAATCATCTATACATTTCTCCTTATTTGTTTATAACTTTACTATACTTCATATCTGTATATATCAAACTTTTGTAGATCATCTTAATTATAATCTAATATTATCCATAATCTTGACTTTTTTCTTAGAAACAATTATAATTAAGTTAGAAAGTGAGAATTTCTAACTAAAGGAGGTTTTTATGTTAGTAGAATTGAAAGCTAAATCACAAGTCACCATTCCAAAAGATATAGTAAACTCAATGGATTTAAATCAAGGCGATCAATTTGAAGTAATAGAAGATAATGGAAAAATCGTCCTTGTGCCAGTTGCAATATATCCAGAACATGTAATAAAAGAATTAAGAAAGCAAGTAGATGAGATTAAAGAATCTATAGAAAATGGCGAACAACCTGTTTTTGATTCAATAGATTCACTATTCGAAGATTTGGATAAATAATGACTTACAAAATTACTTATTCAAAAGCCTTTAAAAAGCATTATAAAAAACTATCTGATCTCGAAAAGAAACAAACCAAAAAGAAACTTGAATTTTTCGTAGAAAATCCCACCCATCCATCCTTAAGAACAAAGAAAATACAGAGTGCTGAAGGCATATGGGAATCTTCTATTAATATGGATATAAGAATTATTTGGTTTTATAAAGATAATGAATTGATATTTCTCTTAGACATTGGACACCACGATATTTTGGATAAATTTTAAGGTGATGTTCAGAATAATAAACTTATTCTGAACATCACCTTTTTTCTAATTTATCATTATTTTTCAACTCCCAAGTTTTTACTATTTTAACTCCCAAATTTTAATTATTCTACCATAACTTTTTATATTATAAGAACATTTTAAAATAAATACTCAATCCAAAAAGCCCAGCCATATCGCTGAGCTTTTGATTTTAGTCTCTAAATTCACCTGTTATTAGTTTTGAAGATATCCAGCCGCCTTCTATTTTTAGCCAGTATCTACCGCCGTCGTCTACTACTTCTTCACAGTGGACTGTGTCGCCGTCGTTGACGTAGCCCGCTACTCCTGAGTTTAGGTTTGGTTCTGTTCTAACTTCTCCCATGTGGGCGTCGATTTTTAAATCTTTGTTTAAAAAGTCTGCTTCTTTGTAGATTTCTGTGTAGGCTGGGTTTCCGTTTTGGCCGTATGAATTATTCGCTCTTAGGGCTTCTAAATCGTATTGATTAGCTAGTTCTCTTCTATTTGCCCTAGCATCTTTGCCGTCTGTTTTTTCTTCTGTTTTACTAGCTTCTTCCTCGTTATTTTCTGTATCTTCTTCTGTATTTTTCTCTGTATTTTCTTCTTCTTTTTTATCTTCTGTAAGCTCTGCCAATTCTACGTTATTTCCTTTAAGCTTTTCCTTCATACTAGCAAGTGTCTTTGCTTCTGGTAAAAGATTTGAATAAGTGTTGGCAAGATTTCTCGCTTCCTTGTAGTCTTCTTCTTCTACTGCTTTTTTAATATCGGCTACAATATCTTCTTCGATCTGAGAAAGTTTTTCTTGACCTTTTTTATAATAATCTCCTGCTTCTTCTGGGATAGCTTTTAGGATTTTTATAGCTTGTTTATAGTCTTTTTTCTTTATATTTTCTTCACTAGTTTTTATAGCCTTTTCGTACAATTTCTTATCTTCTGCTACAGACTGCTCAACCTGGCTATTTTTTGCCATTTCTCTATCAGAACCGAGTTTAAAGAAATAAGAAAGAACTATAAAAATAACTGCGAAAGCCATTACAGATCCCAATATTAGACCATAGGTCATCATATCCTTATCTTTGCTTCTTTTTCTTTGCCTTTGGCTACGTTTTTTGCTATCTTCCTTAGAAATTTTTATCTTTTCGTTCTTAATATTATTATCTTCTACAAGGCTTTCCCCGCAAGACTCGCAGACTTTGGCGCCATCTTTATTGTCGTGGCCACATTTTTTGCAAATCATATTCCCTCCTATTTATTATCAATCATAATTTTACTTGCTTATATTATATCATAAAATCCGATTAAGTTTTAGAAAAATAAGGGAATTTATCTTAACTTTTGCCCTTAACTTTGCTTTGTTAGATGATTTTTATAAAAACTAAGATCCTGAACAGTCTCCAATACTCCTAAATATTTGCCAGCTTTATCCCTTACAGCATAGTAGGAAATGGCAAAATCTGTACCTTTTATATTTCTCACTAATTTTAGCGAATCTCTTGTGCCTGCCTTAAATTCTTTAATTAAATTTCTAACTAAAGGCTCTACTTGAGGTGGGTGACAATAATAAACTTCCCTTCCCAAAGATGATACTGGCCTCTTAAAGACTTTTTTGCCATTATGATTGTTATAATAAGAATTTATATCATTTTCATCAATATAGGTGATTTCTATCTCAAGAGTATCGAGCAAGGCTTCTAGCTGGTCGACCCTCAATTTGCCTTTGGAAAAATTCACAAAACCTTCTTGGTAGTCCCTTTCTTTTGTAAATTCCATTTTATCATAAGGTACCAAATCGTGGTCGTAATCTGCCAAATCTCGATAAAGTTGCTTTAAATCTTTTTCTGTCACATTTTCAAACACCAAAGGATAGAGGATGTTTTCTTCCTTGTAGGTCATCTCTTCAGCTCTTTTTATAGTCTCTAGAGCCAAATCATTATCATTTAACTTCATAGCTTTTTTGAAATTATTTGCAATGTCAATATCCACCGCCCACATCACATCTGATGGGCCTGGTTTGTTGTATTTTGCCTTGAGAATTGGATAAATTAAATCGCCCTTTTTCCTATAATGCTTAAAAACCTTGTAAATGTCGTCCCCTACTTCTTCTACGTTTTTTATAGATTCTTTAGCCTCTTTTAAAATTTCTTTTATCTTTTCATTTTCCTTAGAAAAATAATCCAAAAAAGAACCTTCATCATAAGCACTCGGATTTATCTCTTCTTGAGTTTCGCCGTGAAATAGAGCAGAATGAACATCACAGAGCTTTCTTACTTCATTTTTATCCATGCCAGAGGCTAATAATTCTTCTTCCGCGTCCATAATTTCCGCAGAAGAAACTCCTTCAAAATTTTCCTTAAAATCTTTCCTAACATAATCAAGCTCTTCGCCAGAAGAAAGCCTTGAAAGATAAGATTTTATAAGCTTTTTCCTCTCGATAACTTCTGGATTTTCTGATGAATCGATTAATTCATAGCCCATAGCCTTAAGCTTAAGATCATAATCAATAACTCCCATCATCTTGGCTCCACGCTTAACGGACATAGACTTGGCAAGACTCTTTACCATTAGTGGATTTTTAAGACCTGTAAAGCCCACCTTTATAAGGTCTTCCTTTAATTTATCATTATCTTTAATTAAATCGTAAACTGTTTTATTTATATCAATTATCATATTTATCACTCCTAGGATAATTATATTATTATAGAGAATGATAATCAGTAACTTTTGTTACAATAATAAATTTTTTAAACAAGATATTTCACAAAAAAAGACTAATACAGTCTCTTACAAGCCTTGTATTAGCCTTAATTATAAAATTATTTTACAAATATGCAAAGCCAAATAGTTTTATCTTGGCTTATGATCCTGTGTACCTGGTGGGGAAGGATTGGCAAAATATCGCCTTCTTTTAATTCCAGGATTTCTCCTTCTATTTCAAGCTTAGCCCTGCCCTTTTCGATTTTTACTATCTCTAGCTGGTCTTGGTCATAATAACCTGTAGCTTGACCAAGAGATACGGTTCTGATTAGTCTAATTTTGTGATTTTCAAAGATTATTTCTTCTATCTCCCTATCAGGAGAAAATTCTAGGTCTTCAAAAATATTGTAGATAGTCATTGGTGATTTTTTTAATCTTCAAGACACATCTCGTAGATTTTCTTTACGTCTGCTGGTACTAGTTCTATAAATCCACTAATTGAGCCTTTTTTACCGCAAGCTTTTTGGGCCATTTGGTCAAAATGGGTTTGGTCGATTCCTATTTTCTTTAGATTTGACTCTAATCCTAAGTCCTTGAAGAAGAATTCTTTAACTTTTTCTATGGTTTCTTTTGCTATTTCCATCTCATCTTTGTTTTTGTCTAGGTCAAAGACGTTTACGCCTAGGTCGTAGAATTTATGGACAGTTTTTTCGCTTAGAGTGTATTCCATCCATCTAGGTGTGAGGATGGCTAGTCCTAGGCCGTGGGTTATATCATAGAAAGCTGATAGTTCATGCTCAATTGGGTGCACCGTCCAAGATGCTTTACTTGATTCTGAGATAAAGTCATTTATAGCCCAGGATGAGGTCCACATTAGGTTGGCTCTTGCTTCATAATTTTCTGGGTCTTTTAGGGCAATTGGTCCGTATTTTATTACTGTTTTCATTAATGATTCCATGATTCTATCTAGCATGAACATGGTGCCATCTACGTTGAAATAAGTTTCAAAAATGTGGGATAAGATATCAGCTGAGCCTGCTGCAGTTTGAAATTTTGGTACTGTGTAGGTTAGTTCTGGGTTTAGGAAGGATACCTTTGGCCTGGTGTCTAGATGACCTGAGGATAATTTTTCCTTTGTTTCTGGGTTTGTTATTACTCCGCCGCAGTCCATTTCAGAGCCTGTTGCTGCCATGGTTAGGACAGTTAGTAGTGGGATAGCTGGACTCATTGGCTTTTTCTCTGAGATAAATTCCCAAGGGTCAAAATCAGCTTTTGCTCCTGCTGCCATAAATTTTGATGCATCTATTGTTGATCCTCCGCCAACAGCAAGGATAGCTCCGATGTTATTTTCCTTGATTATTTTAACGCCT
>QWCE01001789.1_pt1 | contig 30109 bp, 26 predicted proteins | sample 1972531 | NCBI WGS metagenome assembly QWCE01 (sample SAMN09866716, study PRJNA288562) | Human gut metagenome isolate term4_stool, whole genome shotgun sequencing... | reverse complement strand
GCAGCCTGAGAAGTATTTTCTCTCACGCACATGTCGCGAGAGAAAATGATTTTATTTCTTTGCCGCCTGCGGGCGGCAAACTCTGCGAGGCTTTTTTGATACGCTGAAAGCCCTTCGAGGTGAAACTGCCGGAGCGCAAACCGGTGGCTTTCGGGTCTTTAGCGAAGGAGCAGCGGGATGCAGAGCTTGAGAAAGGCATGGCAGATATCCGTGCAGGTCGCACCCATTCTGCACAAAGCGTCATGGATGAACTGAAAAGAGACTACGGCGCATGAACTGGGAAGAAGTGAAGTCACCGTATTGTTTCAAAACGCTCCCCTCTTTGTGTATTCAGAGATATTTCTGCCGAAGCAGGATGGGGGCGCACACTCTGTCGGCGATGATCCCACAGTCCTGCCGGGCATAGTACGGCAGCAGCGGCTCCAGATAGCAGAGGATCTCCGCACCACAATCATTTGACAGACCCCCACCCTGTGTGCTATGATAAGGTGTAAGTTTTGGAAAAGGAGTTGGATGCTATGGCTGAAGTAAAGAAGGGCGAAGGCCTTGTTTATAAAAATCATCCCCTGCGCCGGGTGGATAACCTGATTTATTACGGCAGCATGGCCGACGAGTATATCGTCATGCTGCAAATCCTGGAGACTAAGAAGGAAAAGGACATGGATGTGGCCAGCCGGGTGTCCGTGCAGCTGCAGCTCACCGCCCCGGACCTGAAGAGCCGTGACCGGGTAGTGAAAAAGACGGAGAAAGACAGTCTCTATGCCGCCATGGATGTGGGTTCCATCTGGCTGGAGCGCGCCCTGGCCGGAAAATAAGCTCCGCAAAAGCGCCGGAGGGCGGGGATTCCGGCGGGACACCTCGCAAATCCACCGGATAAGTTTATACCGTTTCCCTCTCAGGGAGGCTGTGCTTCGCCACAGCCTCCCTGTTGCTTTCCCTTTAGCCGTCAAAAAAGATGTTGACATTTCAACATCCGTGTGATACAATCCGCTTGTTGAAACTTCAACATCTATAAAGACAGGAGGCAGCCATGCAGCAGCGATTTGAGATGTTTACGGTTTTGATCAACCGTATCAGCCGCGACATCCGCAGAATCAAAAATCAGGAGATGGCCGCCTATCATTTGAGAAGCGCCCATGTCTCCTGTCTGTACTACATTTATTCGTTGGACGGCGTGACCTCGGCGGAGCTGTGCGAGCATTGCGAGGAGGATAAGGCGACCATTTCCCGGGCCCTGGACTATCTGGAGGGCAACGGGTTTATTCTGCGCCCCTGTGAGGGGGCCAAGCGGTACAAAAGCCCCCTGCACCTGACGGAGAAGGGCCGGGCGGTGGGCGAGCAGATTGCAGAGAGGATCCGGAGCATTCTGGATGCCGTCAGCCACACCCTCACCGAGGAGGAGCGAGCGGCATTTTACCGCAGCCTATCCGCCATCAGCAGAAGTCTGGACACCATCGCCCAAAACAGCGAAGCCTAAGGAGCGTGACAGAATTGAAAACCAGGATCATCGTTGATTCCACCGCAGATATGGTCCCCGAGATCAAGGCGCGGGTATATACGGTCCCCCTCACCGTTCATTTCGGCCGGGAGGAATACATTGACGGCGTGACCATCGACCACAAGACCTTCTATGAGAAGCTGATTGAAAGCGATGTGCTGCCCACCACCAGTCAGGCGACCCCGAGCGCCTTTGCGCAGGAGCTTGAAAAGGCGAAGCAGGCCGGGGAGGCCGCCGTTATCATTACCCTCGCCTCTAAGTTTTCCGGCACATATCAAAGCGCCGTGATCGCGGCGGCAGATTACGAAAATGTCTATGTCGTGGATGGCACAAGCGCAGCCATGGGCACAGGCATTCTGGTGGAGCTTGCGTTCCGACTTTTGGACGGGGGAATGTCCGCAATGGAGATTGCGGAGACTCTGGAGACGGAGAAGAAAAAAATCGTTGTCGTGGCGCTGGTAGATACTCTGGAGTATCTCAAGCGGGGCGGCCGCATCTCCAAAACAGCCGCCTTCGCCGGCGGAATCCTGAATATCAAGCCCGTGCTTTCCGTCATTGACGGCGAGATCCACCTGCTGGGCAAAGCCCGGGGATCTAAAATGGGCAACAATCTGCTCATTCAGGAAATCGACAAGGCCGGCGGTATCGACTTCAGCCGGCCGATCCTTCTGGGCTACAGCGGAATCTCCGACGCGCTGCTGCAGAAATACATTACGGACAGCCGCTATATCTGGGAAGGCAATGTGCCGGAGGTCCGCTACACCACCGTAGGCAGCGTCATCGGAACCCACGCAGGCCCCGGCGCAGTGGTGGTAGCCTTTTTCAAAAAATAAAAACCGCTATACATAGGGACGGGCAGGCACCGGATGTGCCTGCCCGCCTTCTTTTTTATTATATGCCAAAAAACTTGTCGCAAAAGCGGAGGCTTTTCCTCCGTCTCAGAATAAGCCCGTAATGCGTCCGTCCCCGGTGATGTCGATGTTCTCCGCCGCCGGGTGCTTGGGTAGGCCCGGCATGGTCATCACATCCCCGGTCAGGGCCACCACGAACCCGGCCCCCGCCGATACCCGCAGCGAGCGCACCGTCACGGCAAATCCCTCCGGCGCGCCGGTCTTTTTCGGGTCGTCGGACAGGCTGTACTGGGTCTTGGCCACGCACACCGGAAGCTCTCCGAAGCCCAGACCCTCCAGCTCCTCCAGCTCTCGCCGGGCCTGGGGCGTAAAGCGCACCTCCGCGCCGCCGTAGATCTTCTCCGTCAGCGCCAGCAGCTTTTCCTCCACGGTACTGTCCGCCCTGTAAGCAAAGCGGAAGTTATGGCTCTGCCGGGTCAGCGCAATAACCTTTTCCGCCAGCTCCACGCCGCCGGCGCTCCCCTGCTCCCACACCCGGGAGCAGACCGTTTCCGCGCCGATGCTCCGGCACATCTCCCGGACCAGGGCCGTCTCCGCCGGGGTGTCGGTGGCAAATTCGTTCAGTGCCACCACCACCGGCAGCCCATAGACCTGCTGCAGGTTTTCCACATGCCGCCGTAGGTTGGGCAGGCCCCGTTTCAGCGCCTCCGGGTTTTCCCGGGAAAGGTCTCCCGTCGCTCCGCCGTGGAGCTTCAGGGCCCGGACTGTGGCCACCACCACCGCCGCATCCGGCGCAAGGCCCGCCATGCGGCATTTGATGTCCAGGAATTTCTCCGCCCCCAGGTCTGCGCCGAAGCCTGCCTCTGTGACGCAGTAGTCCCCCAGGGCCAGGGCCGCCCGGGTAGCCGCTATGCTGTTGCAGCCGTGGGCGATATTGGCAAAGGGCCCGCCGTGTACAATGGCAGGGTTCCCCTCCAGGGTCTGCACCAGATTGGGCAAAATCGCCCGCTTCAGTAGCGCCGTCATGGCGCCCTCCGCCTTCAGGTCGTGGGCGGTAACGGGCTTTCCCTCCCGGGTATAGCCCACGATCATCCGCCCCAGCCGCGCCTTCAGGTCGCTCAGGTCCTCCGCCAGGCAGAATACCGCCATCACCTCCGAGGCCACGGTAATGTCAAAATGCTCCGCCCGGGGCACACCGTTTGTGCCTCCGCCCACGCCGGAGAGAACGGAGCGAAGCTGGCGGTCGTTCATGTCCACGCACCGCCGCCAAACCACTCTGTCGATTCCCAGCTCATTGCCCTGGTAAATGTGGTTATCCACCATAGCGGCCAGGAGATTGTTCGCCGCGCCGATGGCGTGGAAGTCTCCGGTAAAGTGGAGGTTTATCTCCTCCATGGGCACGATCTGCGCCATTCCGCCGCCGGTGGCCCCGCCCTTGAGCCCAAACACAGGCCCCAGGGACGGCTCCCGCAGGGCCAGCACCGTCTTGGCCCCCAGCCGGTTCATGGCGTCCGCCAGGCCGATGCTGGTGGTGGTCTTACCCTCACCGGCCTGGGTGGGGTTGATAGCCGTGACCAGGATCAGTTTGCCCCGCTGCTTCTGCTTCTCCCGGGGCAGCCGGAGCTTGGCCATGTATTGGCCGTTCCGCTCCAGGTCCTCCTCCCCCAGTCCCAGCTTCCGGGCCACCCGGTCAATGGGCAAAAGGGTGGTGCTCTGGGCGATTTCAATATCCGAGCGCATAGCTCCCCCTCCTCTCATCGGGTTTTGCGGCCCAGGGCCGCCTGATAGGTATTCTCCATAAGCATCGCCCGGGTCATGGGGCCCACGCCCCCGGGCACCGGGGTGATATAGTCCGCCCGCTGTGCTGCCGCGCCGAAGTCCACATCCCCGCAGAGCCTTCCGTCCGCTCCCCGGTTCATAGCCACATCTATGACCACCGCGTGGGGCCTGACCATGTCGGCGGTAATGAGCCCGACCTGCCCTGCGGCGCTGACGAGAATATCCGCCCGCCGGCACTGGTCAGCTAAGTCCGGCGTTTTGCTGTGGCACACCGTCACCGTGGCGTCCGCCTGCAAAAGGAGCAGAGCCAGGGGCTTGCCCACAATGTTGCTGCGGCCCACCACCACGCAGTGCTTGCCCGCCGGGTCTATGGCATATTCCCGCAAAAGGGCCAGGATGCCCGCCGGAGTACAGGGCAGATACCGGGGCTGGCCCAGCAGGAGCCGCCCCACATTTTCCGGGTGAAATGCGTCCACATCCTTATCCGGGTCAATGGCGCGCAGCACCTGCGCCCCGTCCAGATGTCCCGGCAGGGGCAGCTGCACCAGGATACCGTCCACGCTATCATCCCGGTTCAGTTCCCGAATCAGGGCCAGCAGCGCCTCCTGGGTGGTATCCGCCGGAAGCCGATGGTCCCGGCAGTCAATGCCGCATTCCCGGCAGTCCCGCTCCTTGTTGCGCACATAGATGGCCGAGGCAGGGTCGTCCCCCACCAGCACCACCGCCAGCTGCGGCGCCCGGGCAAGGCGCCCGCACTTACAGCGCAGCTCCTCCTTTATCCGCCCGGCCAGAGCCTTACCGTCCAGTATCCCAGCGCTCATGTCAGCCCTCCTTTTCCTCCTGCTCTGCCTTTTCCCGGGCAGCCACCTGGTTCACATACAGCTCCTCGGGTCTGTGGGGCCGTACCTTGAGATTCCAAATCAGCATAAATATGCTCACCAGCACCATCACGGCGCTGAGAGCCTGGGACACCCGTATGGGCTGGCCGAAAAGCTGCCAGTTGAACAGGTACAGGCTGTCCGTGCGCAGGCCCTCCACCCAGAAGCGGCCCAGGCCGTACCACAGGAAGTAAAACCAGGTGTTCTCCCCGTCAAACTTCCGGTGCTTCGACACCACAAACAGCAGCAGAAGCAGACCTATGAGGTTCCAAAAGCTCTCGTAGAAAAAGGTGGGATGCACCTCAATGAGGGTGCCCATTTTAGTGGTGAGCTGCATACGGAACACAGAGGTGGTCTCCGCGCCGAAGGCCTCTCGGTTCATAAAGTTGCCCCACCGGCCCACGATCTGCCCCACCAGCAGACCCATCACCACCAGGTCTGTCATGGCGAAGAGCTTAAAGCCCCGCTTTCCCTTGCGCCGGGAAAGGCACAGGGCCAGGATGACCACGGCGATGACCGTGCCGTAAATGGCCAGACCCCCGTCCCAAAAGGCGATGGCGCTGCCGAAGTCAAAGGAGCCGTCAGCCCTTTTGAAATTATCCAGGTAAAACAGCACATAGTAGACCCTTGCCCCGATGATGCCCACGGGAATGCCCCAGAGCAGGCCGTCATAGAGGTTATCCTCGCTGATGCCGTACTTTTTGCGCTCCTTCATAGCCAGCAGCATGGCCAGCAGCAGACCCGTGGCAATGAGGATGCCGTACCAGTAGACCCCGTGGCCGATGTTAATGGCCTTGGAGCTGGCGGTAAAGGTCCAGTCGCCGAAAAGCCCCGGGAAGCGGATGGGGCTGTCGGTCATGATAAGGGAATTCATATCCATACGATCACTCCTTCGGATAAACCACAGATAGGGCCATGTGCTCCCGGACTAAGTTCCGGCGGATAAAGTCCGTCAGGTCCTCCCGGGTAATGGAGTCGAACATCTCCGGGAACAGCAGCGGGTCATACCCGTCAAAGCAGCCCTCTGCCATGGAAATGGCCACGGACTCAAAGGAGTTGAGGCTCTTGAGGGTGGAGCCGTAGTTGGCCCGGCAAATGCGGCGGAAATAGTCCTCGTCGATGCCGTCTTTCACCAGGCGCTCTGCCTCCTGCAAAACCGCATCCGCAACGGCATGGGGATCGTTGCTGTCGCCGCCGATGTAGGCGTAAGCCACCCCCGGCAGGGTGTCGAAGCTATAGCCGAAGGTGCCGTTGATAAGCCCCCCGCTATAAAGCCGGGCATAGAGGGGGCTGGAGTCCCCCAGCAGCACATCGCAGGCCAGCTCCCCGATAAGGGTCCGGCGCATTTGCTCCTGTCCCCCGCTCATAGGCGGGCACTTGAAGCCCACCAGAAATGTGGGCATGGAAACCTCCATTTGGCAGGAGACCTCCGCCTCCAGGGGCGTCAGGTCCGTCTCCTGGCCATAGTCCCGGGGGATGGCGGGGCCGCTCTCCCCCGGCAGTACCTCCTCCGCCAGGGAGAACACCTCCTCCGCGTCCAGGTCACCCACGGCCACCAGGCACATATTGGCCGGGGTGTAAAAGGCCTTGTGACAGTCGTAGAGCGTCCGGGCCGTAATATGACTGATGCTCTCCACAGACCCGGCCACGCTGACCCGGGCAGGGCTGGTGCGGTACAGGGCCTGCATGAGCTTTTTATACACCTGCCACTCCGGGTTATCCTCGATCATGCCGATCTCCTGGCCGATGATGCCCTGCTCCTTTTCCACACTCTCGTCGGTGAAGTAGGGAACGGATACAAAGGACAGCAGAATCCGCAGATTCTCCTTAAAATGCTCCGTAGAATCAAAATAGTATCCGGTGATGGCGTTAGAGGTGAAGGCATTGGGCTCTGCGCCGTTTTTTGCCAGCTCCTGAAGGGCGTTTCCCTCCTCCGTGTCAAACATCTTATGCTCCAGATAGTGCGCAATGCCCGCCGGGGTGTCCAGCCACTGGCCATTCAGCTGAAAGCGCAGGTCCATGCCGCCGTACCGGGTGGCAAAGAACGCATATTTCCGGGCAAATCCGGGCTTCACCACCACATATACCGGCAGCCCGTTGGGCAGGGTCTTGCACACTACCCTTTCCCCTACCCGGCGATAGATTTTTTCACTCATTGTGCCGTCTCCTTTCCCGTGAGGAAGTACACCGTGTCCAGCTTGATGCTCTGAGCCGCCTGACAGATACGCTCCGGCGTCACCGCCTCCAGGCTCTGCATCAGCTCCTCCGGGGTCTCCTGCTGCCCTACAGCGGCCCGACTCATGTAAAAGTTTTCCAGTGCCCCCTGGGAGTCCGCCACCGAGCGCAGGGAGTTCAGGGCCGTGCTCTTGGCCCCCTCCAGCTCCCAGGGCTCCCACTGTCCCTGCTGCACCTGCCCCAGCTGGTGCAGGATCTCCTCCAGGGTGCGGTCGTAGTCCTTGGGCTCAATGCCCGAGGACACGGTGAGGATTTTCTTCGCCCGGGCGTAGGAGCTGGAGGCGTAATAGCAAAGGGACAGCTTCTCCCGAACATTGAGAAACAGCTTCGAGTTGCTGGACCCGCCGAAAATCAGGTTCGCCAGCATCATAGCCGGCACATCGTCGCTGCCGCAGCGAAAGCCTATAGCCAGCTTCCCCTGGGTCACATCCATCTCCTCGGTGATAAACCGGGGCTTCTCCGGGGCGGCAAAGGTCTGCATAGGGGGCAGCTCCTCCGCGCTCCCCCGGGGCAGGGTGGAAAAGGCCTGCAAAACCGCCTCCTCTACCCGGGAAACCTCTGCGCTGCCGCAGTACAGCAGCTCAAGTCTCCCCGAAGAAAGGAGCCTCTGCCCGTGGCGGAACAGGGTGTGGTTGGTGATTTTCCCAGCCGTTTCCTCGTCGCCCAGGCGGCTGACGCCATAGGGCTCGGCGGCGCACATCTCCTGCAAAAGCCGCAGGTTTGCCCAGTCCCGCTTGTCGTTGCGGATAGCGCGGATACTGTCGATAAGGTTCACCTTTTCGCTCTCCACATACTCCCGCAGATAGTGTCCCCCCTGGGTCACGGGGTCCAGGAGCATCTCCCCCACCAGCGCCGCCATAGGCTCCAGCAGCTTCTCCCCGCCCAAGGCAAAGCGGTCGTCAATGCAGCTGGCCACAAAGCCCACGCACTGGCGCTCGCCGTTTTTGCGCACGGTGGTGGTGACGGTGGTGCCGTAGAGGGTGTCCATGGCAGCGGACAGGGCCTCCATGTCCGGGCAGCGCATGGTGCCCCGGCTCAGCACCGCGGGCAAAAGGGCGTTGTAGGCCGCCCGCTCCCGGTCCAGCTCCGTAACGAATTGGGCGGACAGGCAGCTGGTCTTAAACTTACTGGCGGGCAGGACCGTCAAATACACATGTCGCATGATCTCCCTGCGAAATTCCATCATAGTATGAAACCTCCCGATAACTACATATACGGAGTTTATTATACCGCACCCCCACGGGAAAATCAATTCTTTCCGCCCGAAAAGGGAAAAAGCCGGAGCGGTTTATTGCACCGCCCCGGCAAAATTTCATTGTATCGGTTTCCGCGCCCAAAGCCGCCGGACCGGCCCGGCAAAAAGCTCCTTTTCGTATGCGTCCATGCCAAAGTGCCACATAGACGCTCCGTAAATGGCCGTGTAGACCGCTATGGCCCCTAAATAGGCCCCGAGCCCCGCGTCCCGGACCAGCCACCCCAGGGCCCCGCCGCAGAAAACCGGGATCATCATTCCCCGGCAAAGCCGCCCCACAGACCGCCAAAAGTGCAGCACATCCACGCCGCAGCGCCTGTGGTAGTAGAGATTCATGGCCAGTCCGTTGGCCAGCAGCATGGACGCCGCCGTCCCTGCCACCGCCCCCAGGGCGCCGTATCGGCGGCACAGGAACACGGACAGCACCAGGTTTCCCACCGCCATAGCCCCATATACCAGGGAGCGGAAGCCGTGCAGATTCTGGGCCCGCTGCATCTCGATGCCCGTGTTCTGGATCAGATCCACCGTGGCGCTGAGCATCAAAATCAGCGCCACCGGGTACGCTCCGCCGTACTCCGGCCCCGCCCACCAGCGCAGGATGAACGCTCGCCCGAAGAAGGCCACCCCCGTTGCCGCCAGTCCCAGCAGCAAAAGCTGTACCCGGCCCACCCGGGTGAAAAGCTCTGTCAGCGCCTGCCGCCGGGCCCTATCGTCCGTCTCCGTCTGCCGGATGATGCGGTGGATGCGGGGCGTGAATACCGAGGAGACGGAGGTGGAGAGCATCATGTAGTACTGAAACAGGGTGTACCCCACCGCGTACACCGCCACTTCCCCGGTGCCCCGAAATCGGCCCAGCAGCACCTTGTCCACATTCCAGTTCACCTGGTCGGCGATGAGATTCACGGCGATGAAGGAGGTATAGAGCAATAGGCTCCTTACCGCCCCCCTTTCAAAGCCCCGAAAGACGAATTTCTCCCCCAGCACCCGCAGCACATACCAGGCAAAGAGCAGATCCGTCCCCAGGGAGAAGAGAAGCGTCACCCACACCATAGCCGCGGACCGATAGCCCATGAGCAGCAGCGGCAGCATTACCAAGGGGCTTAAAACCGTCCGCCCCAGATGCACCGCCCGCAGAAATACGAACCGCTCCTTGGCCGATATAATGTTCCCAAACACCCGCATGGGAAACATACACGAAAGATTCACGCTCAGTATTCTCAAAAGCCCCCGGGCCGTGGCGTATTCCTCCGCCGTAAGCCCCCGGGAAAATACCAGCTCCGCGTGGCTTGTCAAAAACAGTCCACACCCCAGGGCCACCAGGCCCAGGCCGGAAAACAGCAGCAGAAAGAAGCCGTTCAGCCGGGCAATACCATTTCGGTCTCCCTTTTCCCGGTACTGGGCATAAAAGCGGATGTACCCGCTGCTAAAGCCCAGATCCAGCAGCGACAGCATGGATATGGCCGAGGTCACGGTGCTGTACAGCCCGTATTCGCTCCGACCCAAAAGCCGCAGCATCACCGGCGTAAAGGCCAGGGACACCACCGCCCCCAGGCCCATTTGCACATAGGAGAGCAGGGACCCTATTTTCAGTTGGTTCACCTCTCTTGCCACGGCCATGCTCCCCTTCCTCAGGCTGCTAAGCTTGCCGGTAATAGTGCCGGTCCCGGCAGCGGACGATCTGCCGCAGAAGGCCCGTGGGAAGCCCCAGGGCCAGCCAAGTCATCAAGTATTTGCCCGGAGGCACCCTCGCCGGCTCCACCTGGCGCAAATAGTCCCTGGCCCCGGCCCTGTCCCCGGCCAAAAGACACTGGCGGCTCCGGGAAAGGCGGTTGCGCTCCCGCCAGGTGCGCAGGCTCTCCTTTCGCTCCTCCGTCACGGCCGGGTCCCGAAGCAGCGCCGCCACCCGGCCTGGAAAGGGATTTTCATACCTTTCCGCCCGCCGGGCGGTCAGTCCGCTTTGCCTGCGGTCATACTCCATAGTCACCACCCGGGATACGGCCACAGGATAATAGGCGAAAATACGCAGCCACAGGTCATCGTCCTCCCCGCTCCGTACCCCCGGGGCAAACAGTCCCACCCGGTCCAAAGCCGCCTGCGGCACGCACAGGGCCCCGGTAATGAGGAAGTATCCGTACCGGGCCAGGGCCCCGTAGCCGTCGGAGCATACAAAGCGCTGCCCCGGCGCATCGCGCAGGCATCTTTCCGTCCGGTGTATCAGCCGTCCGTCCCGCAGGCGCGTATCGTGGCCCGTGCAGTAAAGTCCGCAGCCCGGAAAGGTGTTTATCAGCTCCGCAAGCTCCGCCAGGTGACCCGCCCGCCACACATCGTCTGCGTCCAGAAAGCAGATATAGTCCCCCTGCGCCTCTCGGATGCCCCGGTTTCGGGCCGCGGAGACGCCGCTGTTTTCCTGATGAAGGCAGCGCACCCGGGGGTCTGCAAAGCCACTTACCACCTGGGCCGTGCCGTCTGCGGAGCCGTCGTCTATCACCAGCAGCTCCCAGTCCGCCCGGCTCTGCCCAAGCACCGAGGCTATGGCCCGCCCGATGCTCTTTTCCGCATTATAGGCGGGCATAATCACCGAAAACAAATCCTCTCCCCCCTTACTGCCAGAAAAACCGATACGGCATCTCTCCCTGGGCCCCGTGGGTCAGGGACACACAGAATTGGTAGCCCAGCATGGCCCCATACAGCCACTTTAAGGCTACGATCCACACGCTGTCATTCTCGGCCCGGAGCACGCGCCCCAGGAAAAACACCTCAAAAATAGAGTAGTACAGGCCAGCCCGGCCCCCATAGCGGACAAAATAGCCCAGGGAGGTAAGCCCCAGGCCCAGGCCGTAGTAAAGGCCCCAGGCTCTTGTCTCGTACCCTTCCTCCTCCGGCCGGGTGCGCCGCAAAGCCGTGGCCGCAGCCAAAAGCAGCAGGAGCTTTCCCGGGAGCATCAGCCCCACCCCGGAGGACCGGGCGGCAAGATACCCTCCGTAGCGGTCCATAAGCCAGGCAAAAGCCACCGCTCCCACCGCCAGAGCCGCCCCGCACAGCAGCAGCGCCCGTCTGCGCCGCCTGGGGTCAAAGTATTTCAGAAACAGCAGCTCCGCTCCCAGATATCCCAGTCCCACCAGGGCCGACAGGTGCAGCAGCGATGCCGCCGCCACCCATAAAAGAAAGCGGATATATTTCCCCTCCCGCAAATACCCCGTGGCATACACCACCAGGGCCACCGCCAAAAACTGCCGCATCCCGTTAAGGGAAAAGGGGTAAAATCCAATGTAAAGGGCCAGGGCCGCCCAGGGAAAGGACAGCCTCCCCCGCTCCTGCCAGAGCCGAAAAAACAGCAGCCCATAGGAGGCCAGGGCAAAGACAAAGAACAAAAATCCGTGGCTCCTCCACAGCCGCAGCAGCAGGGCGCAGACGCCGACAAAGCCCCTCTCCAGCCCGAATACCTGCTCCGTTTGTCCCCTTTCTATGAGGGTAAAGGCCGCGTCATAGGTGGCGGTGTCGATGCCCACGGACACACGCCGCAGCCCCGCCACCAGCGACGGCAGCAGCGCCATGAGCCATACGGTGCCCCGGCTCTCCCGCTTCCGGGCCGACTTCCCCAGCTGGAACAGGATCGGGGCCAGGGCGCCGTATATGGCCAAAGACTGCATATCCATTCTCACAGCCCCCGCTTTCCCTGCCGGAGCCCCCGGCACACAGCTCGCCAGGCGGGGAGCCACCAGAAGTCCCCATACCGCTTTCGCTGCTTCAGGCAGTGGGCCAGGCCATAGGCCCAGCCCCCATGCGGAAAAAGCTGTGACCACAGTACACCCTTGTCGAAGAAATATTTTTCGTTGTACCCGGTGAACCAGGAGGAGGGCTCCGGCCGCAGATGGCCGATAACGGCGGGATAGGCGTAAATCCTCAGCCCCCCACGCAGGCAATCCCGAAAAAACAGCGAGTCCTCCCCGCTGCCGTATTTTGTTCCGCCGCCGAAATCCGTGCTGAAGGTAATATGCTTCTCCCGCAGGGACGCCAGCCGCGCCCCCACCCGGGCCGCCCCGAAGCGCATACAGCCCAAAATCCCCAGCCGCCGGATCCGCCGGATGGGCTTGCGCCCGCCCTCCGGATAGGTCAGGTCGAAGATGATCACATCCGCCCGGGGCAGCCTCTCAAATGCCTCCCGGACGATTTTTTCATACCCGTCGGCATAGGTCAGATCCTGGTCGGCAAAGAGAACGATGTCCGCCTCCGCCCGCCGGAGTGCCTCGTTTCGATTTCGGCCCACACCCCGGGCCGAAAAGTCGCCCCATGTCACCGAATCGGCACCGCTCTGCTTCACCGAATTGGCACCGAAACGGCACTGATTGCACACAATTGCACCGGTCTGCAGGTGCATTTTCCGGGGCAAAACAGCGGCCTCCTGCTCCACCGCCGCCACCAAAACCTGCACGCTTTCCACACCCCGACCTCCTCTCTTTTCAGGCGGAAGCTACCGGATATTCCGGGTAAACTCCGTAATGGGCAGCGTCTCCTGCTGCCCGGCATATTCCCTGTAATCCCGCCGGGTATCCACCAGCATAGCGTGCCGCTTTTTGCTCCGCTCCTGCGCTGTGGGCGGGCGCCTATAGTCGCCGTAGAGAGCGGTGAGCAGGGCCTCGTTTTCCTGCGACACGGGAGCCCGGAAGCCCGCGAAATCGGCGGCCTTCCGCCTTGTAAACCAGGCCCGGGGAAACACGCCCTTTCGGCACCTGGAGGTGCCGCCTAAGAAGCTGTGAACGCACTGAGAATCCCCGGCCCCGGGCCGCTTCACGGCGCGCAAAAACGGCCCAATCGGTAGGGGCCTGCACAGGGTCATAAATAGCTTTTTCATGGCCGAATCCGTCTCATAGCCCCGCTCCCACAGGCTCTTGGCCAGCACCACCCGGGAGGCGGCGAACTGCCACAGCCGCCCCGCCGCCGTGGGCGCAGCGTTATCCAGCGGAAACACATCTATGTAAATGCCCCGGTGGCTCCTCTCATCCTTGGGCCGATACTTCTCCAGGCAGGTGGTCCCGTTCTTGCGGAGCTTGGAAAAATGCAGGGGCCAGTGGGGGGAGAATTCCCGCTGGAGAAAATACTTTTCGCCCCAGCAGCCATCGTCCAGGGCCAGAAGCCGTTCGTAGTCCGGACGCAGGAGGGCCACATCCAAATCGTCGTCCCAGGGGATGAAGCCCCTGTGCCGGGCCGCCCCCAGGGCGGTGCCCGCAAAGAGGACATAGGGGATATTGTGGGCCGTGCAGACCCGGTCCAGCTCCCGAAGCAGCTCCAGCAGCACCGCCTGATGCTCTTGCAGCGCGGTCATAGGCTCCCCTCCCCGGAAAACAAATTTAAAATCTTTTCATAGGTTTTTTCCCGGTCAAATAAGTCCTCCGCCATTTGCCGGGCCCGCTCTCCCATGGCCCGGCGCTCCCCGGGATGGTCCATAAGATAGGAAATCGCCTCCGCCACGGCGGCGGCATCCCCGGCTGGACAGCTCACGCCGCAGCGGTAGCGTGTGAGCAAGGCCCGATACTCCGGGGAGGACTGGGTACTGATGACCGGTCGCCCGGCGGCGGCATAGTCGGCGTGCTTATTGATGATGGACTGGGCCGCGCCGGGAACGATGGGATTGACGCAGACATCGCAGGCACGCAGCAGGGCGCACAGCTCCGGGTAGGGCACCCGGCCATAGAACACCGCCTCCACCCCCAGCTCCTCCGCCCGGGCCTGAAAAGCCCCGCGCAGAGGCCCGTCGCCCAGGACCCAAAGGGTCACGGAGGCGCCTCGCCCTTTCAAAAGCGCCAGGGCCTCCAGAATGCAGGGGATATCGTAGCTATGGCCCAGGGTGCCGCCGTAGGCCAGAATGAATTTCTCCGGGTCCCGGCGGACCGGAGAAGAAGCCCAGCGGTCAAACCGGGCCAGATCCGTGCCCAAGTATACCGGCAGGCACGGCACGGGCCCGGGTCTACAGCGGGCCGCCCGGCGGCAATAGGTCTCGGAAACGCCCACGATGACATCGGCGCTTTTATAGATATATTCCGCCCGCCGGACAAGGGGGCGCAGCAGGAAACGGGCCGCTCCGGGCACCGCCAGGGAGAAGGCCTCCGGCCACAGGTCCTGCACATCGATGACAAAGGGAATCCGGTTTTTCTCGGCATACCGGGCGGCGTAGAAGGCGCAGCTCAGGGACGGTACGGCGCAGTAAATCGCGTCGGGCTTTTCCCGGCCCTTGAGATAGGCCCGCACCCGGCGGGCAAAGAGCCAATGGCTGAAAAGCCGCCGCAGACATATATTTTTCGGGTAGCCCGGCTCGGGCAGAAGGGTGACCTTTGCAGGCAGGGCGAAGTCCCTTTCCCGCCGGGTCTCCTTGGCCCGATGGTCAAAATCCGATGTCACCAGCTCCACCCGATGCGCCCGGCCCAAACGCCGGGCCAGGCAGACGAAGCGGCTGGTGCCGTGGGGGTCGAAGTCCGTGACGAAGTGGGCCAGCAGGAGAATGTTCATACGGCGGCCCCCTTCTCCCGTCTCCGGGCCGGGAAGCCGATACACCGGCCCATGGCGCGGTCATCCGGGAATGCGAGGGTGCGGCAGTCCATTTTCAGCGCGGCATCGGCCACGGCCCTGCCATGACCGCCGCCGAGGATCACAAGGCGCTTTCTCATGCTCCGCGCTCGCCTCTTTCCTTCTTTTGAATTTCTCCGCTGCGGCGCAGCCCGGGGCGGAGATGCGCCAGGCAAGCGCCCGGCTCATTTTGCCGAATAAACGAAAGATTTTACGGTCTAATTATAGCATACCGGAATAAGTTTACCAGCATTTCCTATATGTCTGTTTGTAGATTTTTTGTTGCGCTTTTTCGGCAATACGCCAAAAAATTATGGCAATTCATGTGAAATCAATCGTAATTTTCGCAGTTTTCCTTTTATCGAAATATACGAAAAATTAACACCGGATAAAAAGTCTGCTCCTGTTGCACAGAGGTGGGCAACGGAGGGGAAACATCCCGGCCAGGGCGGGGGATAGGTGAATACTGAGAAAGGAGTGATCGAATGTGACAAGGGGAACAACCCCGGAGCTCACCTTCCAGCTGCCCTTCGACGCCGGAGCGCTGACAAAGCTATCCATCGCCTTTGAGCAGGACGGCGGCCTGGTGCTGGAGAAAAAACTGGAGGACTGCACCGTCAGCGGGCAGCAGGTCTCCGTGCGTCTGACGGAGGAGGACACCCTGGCCTTTCGCCAAGACGGGTCGGTGCTGCAGATCCAGCTTCGATGCGGCATTGGGGAAAAGCGCCTGGCCTCGGAGGTCATCACCGCCACGGTGGGCCGAATTCTGAAAGAGGGGACGCTGTGATGGGTAAGATGCAGGTCTCCCTGCAGGCGGAGAATATCTCCTTCCCCGCCGCCATGGCGGAGGAGCGCCGCTGCTTTACGGCGGCATCGGAGGGGTTCGTGAACATCGGCAGGGACGGAAAGGACGGCGACACCCCCACCATCGGGGTAAACGGCAACTGGTTTCTGGGCAGCACCGACACAGGACTTCCCTCCCGGGGCACCCAGGGCGTGCCCGGGGAAAAGGGAGACCGGGGGGAAAAGGGAGAAAAGGGCGAAAAAGGCGAAAAGGGCAGCAAGGGGGACAAGGGCGAGCCCGGCACCACCCAGCTCATCCCCCTCTACGCCGACACCGTAGCGGACTGCACCGACACAAGCAAGGTCTATGTGCTGCCGGACGGCTTCGTCTATGCCAACATGACCAAGACCTCGGTGCTCCACCCCACCAACCGGCTGCCGCTGTCTACCGAGGCGGACGGTACGCCCTTTAACGGCGGGGCCGGATGGAAAACCGGCTACAAGCTCCACGGCGGCACCGGCGGAGAGGACGCCCGGGCTAACTACGAGGTATCCGGCTTCATCCCGGTGACCTACGAGGACACCTTCCGGGCCAAAAGCTTTCGGGTGGAGGAGGCCAACGGCTACAACAACCTTTGCTTTTACGATGCAAACCACGGCTTCCTGGTGGCCTTCACCATGAACAGCAAGTATAACCCCCTGGCCCAGTTCCTTCTGGAGGACGGCACCCTGGAGGGCAGTCTCTCCACCGCTGCCACCACCACTATGACGCAGGACCAGCTCCGGCAGACGGCCTATATGCGCCTGTCTATGCTGCTCATTGACAGCGCCACCGTTGTGACGGTAAATGAGCCCCTGGAGAGCACCACCCAGACCGTTACCGGCTGGCAAAGCACGGGCCGCGCCTTTGTGCCGGCGGACTATGAGGGGCGCATCCTGGCCCTGGAGGAGAAGGCGGCGCTGCCCCGGGAGGGCGACGCTCCGGCGTACATTGCGGCGGAGGCCGCACGGGTGGCGGACCTGGTGCAGTCTAAGCGCACCGCAGGCAGCCTGACCTTTTCGGCTATGGCGGACGCACACCTGGAGGTGGATTCGCCCCTGACGGCGGTGCAGGCCAACCTCACCGCCTGCCGGGACGCGGGGCTGGGGCTGGAGCAGCTGCGCAGGCACATTCCCCTGGACCTGGCGGTGATGCTGGGGGACTACACCTACGCCGACAGCGCGGAGACGGCGGCCCAGGTGAAGCGGGATCTGCGGCAGTATCACCGGTACATGGCGGAGGCGGTACGGGGCCTGCCCGGCATCTGGTGTACCGGCAACCACGACATCAACTACGGCGCAAACGCCGACCGGCGCCTGACAGAGGACGAGCTATACGCCGCCATCGGAGCCGGCAACACCGCACCCAGGCAGGACGCGGACCATCCGGGCCGAAACTACGGATTCCTGGATTTTGAAAATCAGCGTATCCGCTGCATTTATCTCAACACCATTGACTCCCTGGACTGGCCGGACCTGACAGGTCAGGCGGACAGCGCCTCGGATGTGACGGCGGTGCAGACCCGGTGGCTGGCGAACACGGCCCTGGATCTCTCGGGAAAGACCGATGCGGCTCAGTGGCAGATCGTGCTGTTTTCCCACCACTGCCTGAGTATTTTTCCCCAGGTCACAGCCGTGCTCACCGCCTACAAAAACGGCACAAAGGGTACGGTGAGCGTCACCGGCAACGGCGTTACCTCGGCTGTAAGCTATGATTTTACCGAAAAGCCCCGGGGGGAGATCATCTGCGCCATTCACGGCCACAACCACAACTTCACCTGCCGCAAGATCAGCAGCGAGCCCTGGCACGCCGTGACGGCGGAAAAGGCCTGGCTCTGGAGCGTGTGCATCCCCAACCTGGATGTGTGCCGCAACAACGAGGCCGCCACCGCCGACGACGCAGACTGGAAACGGGTTTTCGGAGAGCGGGATGAGAGCGGCGCCCCCGTATACTACCCCAAGACCCAAAACACCGCCGAGAGCACCAGCTTTTGCGTGGTGAGCATCGACCGCAAGAACCGAAAGCTCCACTTTATCGCCTATGGCGCAGGCTATGACCGGGAGCTGTGTTACTGAGAAAATCATAAAATGGATCGTACCCACCGGGTACAGGAAGGAGCAGAAAATGAAAAAGAATTGGAAACAGTGGGCAAAGGCCGCCGCCGTGCGCGCCGTAAAGACCGTGGCACAGACCGCCGTGGCCACCATCGGCACCAGCGCCGTGCTGGGCGAGGTAAACTGGGTGATGGTGGGCAGCGCGTCGCTGCTGGCAGGCATCCTGTCCCTGCTCACCAGCGTGGCGGGCCTGCCGGAAATCAAGGAAGAGGGCGCAGAAAATGCCTAAGGTATTTCTCTCCCCCAGCAACCAGTACGATAACCGCTACGCCTACGGCGACACCACAGAAGGCGTACAGTGCGGCAAGATCGCCCAGGCTTGCCGGGAGGCCCTGGAGCGCAGCGGCGTGACCGTGAAGCTGATGCACGATGAATCCATGCAGGAGAAGTGCGCGGTATCCAATGCCTTCGGCGCCGACCTCCATGTGCCCATCCACACCAACGCCTTTAACGGCACGGTGAGCGGCACCCGGATGTTCTGCTACGCCGAGGGCGGGGAAGGTCAGAAGGCTTGTAAGGCCATTTTCAACCGGCTGGCCCCGGTCACCCCCGGCACCAGCGAGAATATCCGGGCAGACGCTTCCCTCTACGAGGTACGGGTGCCTGCCGCCCCTACGGCCTATATCGAGTGCGAGTTCCACGATAACCCCACCGCGTCAAAATGGATCGTGGAGAACACTGGGCTTATCGGGGAGACCATTGCCCGGGGCATCTGCGACTACTTCGGTGTGACCTTCCAGGAGAAGGAGCAGCCCAAGCCTGTCGAGCCGGAAAAGCCCGCCACCGACAAGCTCTACCGTGTGCAGGTGGGCGCCTTCGCCGTACGGGAAAACGCCGAGAGGATGCTCCAACGCCTGAGGGACGCCGGGTTCGAGGGGTTTATCCGGGAGGGCAGCTAACGGGCTGTCCCGAAAACAGCTTCCGATAAAACTTACAATAAAAATAAAAAAGGTGTGCGGGGGTACTCCGAAGGAGCGTCCCCGCACACCGAATTTTTTTGTTTGCAAAGCATCGTCTTTCAGTCCGTTTGCTCCAAGGCAAAGGCCACATAGGGAAGCTCCCGGATCTGCTTATAAATATCCTCGGTTTTGATTTTGCTGGCCGCCGGAACATCCAGCTCCAGGCCGATATGCCCCGGCAGATTGCTTCGGGCCGCCACCACCCGGACGCTGTCGATGGCGTACCGGGCCTTCATCAGCTCCAAAAATTCATTGATGCAGCCCTCTCGGTCCACCTCCGCGTATATCACATCCCGGGTGAGACTCTTCTCCCGCTCAATATGGGGCAGGAGAATATTGGTAAGCAGCAGCAGGGCCGAGGCGGCAATGGCCCCGGTGTAAAACCCCACCCCCGCCGCCAGGCCGATGGCCGCCGTGGTCCACAGGCCCGCCGCCGTGGTCAGCCCCGTGATGCGGTGCCGGCCCCGGATGAGGATCATGCCGCCGCCCAAAAAGCCTATGCCCGAAATGACCTGGGCACTCAGGCGCATGGGGTCGGAGCTCTGCCCCAGGACATCCGTGGTGTAAAGCCCCACCAGGGCCGTCATGGCTGCGCCGATGCACACGATGATGTGGGTGCGCATCCCCGCCGCCCGGCCCTTGGCTCCCCGCTCGGTGCCGATAAGTCCCCCCAGCACCGCCGCCAGCAGCAGCCGCAACACGGTGGACAAGAGATCATTTTCCTGTAATAAGGTCAAAAAGTGCGCCATTACGCCCCTCCCGGTCTTAAAAATGTTTTTGTGACCTGATTATGGCATAAATTCAGCTCCATTGCAACCGTTGGTTTTGTCCTCGGCAGATGCAAAAAAGGAGACCGGAAATGAAGTTAAAAGCGCAGTGCCCTATTTTTTGTGCGTTTTATGGCAGAATATTTATCTCGACCCCAATAATTTAGGTCAAAAAAATTATCTTAGCTGTTGACAAGCTGTTATTAAGCTGATAAAATATTATTGTCGAATATGATTTTTTGTAAAGTGGGTGATATACATGCGTAAAGACAATAAAAGTGATCGTGTCAAGCGCTTCGCGCAGATCTGGAGCCTGTCCCGCGCCGATACGGGCAAGACCCAGGAATACATGGCCAACGGCCTGGGCGTAAGTAAAAAAACCATTCAAAACTGGGAAAAGGGCGCCAGCGCCCCGGATCTGTTTGAGGGGTCTGAGTGGTTCCGGGTGCTGGGTATCAATCCCCTGCCCTACTACCTGGCCTTCCTCTACCCCTGGATGTTCGACGGCATTAAGCCCGACGACAATGACGAGGAGATCGAGCAGGCCCTGCTGTTTTTGGTGAAGAACATGACGCAGGTGGAAAAGCGCCAGCTCCTCTACCTCATGGCCGGCCGCCACGGCAGCCCCTGGTACTCCCTGCTGCAGATGTTCACGGCCCACTGCCACAGCTCTCTGCGCTCCCGGGTCACGGCTGCCCGGACCATTCTGGAAAACTACGAGATGGACCAGGTCTGCGGCGACCTGGTGTGTCCCGACAATGTGCAGCCCGATATGAAGATGCTGCATCACGCCGTGGAGGAGGGCAAGCAGTCCGTTTTCAACCAGCTCTCCGGCTACACCAACATTGATATATCCAAAACCTGACCGCACTACAAACGCCTCCTCCGCTTCGGCAGAGGGGGCGTTTTTTGAGGCTGTCGAAAAAACCTCCGGTTTTTTCGGCAAAAGGTTTACAGTCTGCTGCGCGGTATTTTTCCCCACGCACATGTCGCAGTGAAAAATGATCCCCATTTTCCGCGTCTGCGGACGCGAACTCTGCGAGGCTTTTTTGTCGCGCTGACGCCCCCTTCGCTTTGAAAACGAGGGCGTTTTTTCTCTTGTTATCATTTTCTATATTTGCTATAATCGACACAGAATATAAACGGAGGGAGGTCCTGTTCGGTGCGCACCTTGGCTGCCATAGCGTTTTCCTTCTCCGCGGCGCTGGCGCTGCTGTGCTATCTGCCGGAGGGGACCTGGGCCTTCTGGGCCGCGGCGGGGCTGGCGGTTCTGGGTGGGGCGGCGCTTCTGCTCCCGGCCCTTGGGAAAACCAAGCGGCTGCGGCTTACCCTGGTCCTCATCGCCCTGTCTTTGGCGGCGGGACTGCTGTACGGCCGGGGCTGGCGTCACTTCATCGCTGACCCCGTCCGGGAAAAGTGCGGCGGCAGCCACCTCTTTTCCGCCACCGTGTGCGACTGGCCCCAGGCGACCGACTCCGGCTGGCGGGTCACGGTGCGCCTCACCGATGCCCGGGGCGCCAAGGCCGTGTGCTATCTGAGTGACGAAGCTGCGGACCTGGAGCCGGGCCAAATGCTCCTGGGCGAGGCATACTGGCAGGACGCCTCCGTTATCAAGGGCACAGAGATAACCACCTTCACCGCCCGGGGCGTTTTCGCCCTGCTGTACTGCAATACATTTCCCGATGTCTCCCCGGGAAGCGCCGGATCGGTGCGGTATCTGCCCCAGCACCTGGCCCGGGCGATGCGCGATACGATCAGCCGGGTATGGCCGGACGAAACCGCAGCCGCTATCCTCCGGGCAGAGCTTTTGGGGGACCGGTCCGGCATAGACACCGCCCTCTCCTCCCGGTTTTCCGAGGCGGGGGTGAGCCACCTGTTTGCCGTGTCGGGCCTGCACTGCGCCTTTTTGCTGACGCTGCTTTCGCTCCTGGTGGGGCCCCAGCGGCGGCGGCTTTTGGCGGCGGTGGGCATCGCCGTGCTGACGGTGTATATGTTTATGGTGGGCCTGACGCCGTCGGTGGTGCGGGCGTGCATCATGCAGTTTTTCCTGCTGCTGGCCCCGCTGTTTCTCCGGGATGCCGACCCGCCTACCTCCCTGGCCTCGGCGCTGCTGGTGATCCTGCTCTGGAATCCCTATGCCGCCCAAAGCGTCAGCCTGCAGCTGAGCTTCGGGGCTATGCTGGGACTGATTTTGATTACGCCTCGGGTCCATGATTTTTTCGCCAGGCGCATCCGGCCGCGGAAAAAGCCGGTCCGGGCCGCCGTGAGCTTTCTCCTCAGCACCCTCTGCTCCACCCTGGGCGCCATGGTGTTCACGGTGCCGCTGACGGCCTACTATTTCGGCGTTTTCTCCACCGTGGCCCCGCTAACGAGCCTCCTGTGCATTCCCCTGGCCTCCTGGAACTTCATGGCTGGGTTTCTCACCGCCCTGCTGGGCTTCGTGTTTCTCCCGGCGGCCCAGGTGCTGGGGTATGTCTGCCGGGTGCTGACCAAGCTCTTTTTATGGGTGGTGGACCTGGCCTGCGCCATCCCCTATCACGCCCTCTACACGGACACCAATCCCTATCTTGTGTGGTGGCTGGTGTTTGTATACGCCGTCTTTCTCCTGTGCATTTTCAGCCGGGAGCGAGGGCGAAAATACGCCTTTGCGGCGGGGGTTTCCGTTCTCACTCTGGTTCTGTGCATCACCCTGCGCACCGGAGAATTTCGCAGCGACGCCCTGACGGCGGTGGCTGTGGATGTGGGCCAGGGGGCCAGCACCCTGCTCCGGTCCGGAGAGGACACGGTCCTGGTGGACTGCGGCAGCAGCAACCGCTATAAAAAGCCCGCCCAGCAGGTGCTCTCTCAGCTGGGCAGCATGGGCGTGGAGCGCCTTTCCGCCGTGGCGGTGACCCACTACCACGCCGACCACACCAACGGCCTGCCGGAGCTTTTGGAGCGGGTGGCTGTGGATGCGCTGTACCTGCCCGAAATAGAGGACGAGTACGGCGTTCGGGACAAGCTGGTGGCCTTAGCGGCGGAGAAAAATATCCGGGTCGTCTTCGTTACGGAGCAGACGGAGGTCTCCCTGGGGGCGGCCACCGTCACGGTTTTTCCCCCTGTGGGCAAGGGCGACATGAACGAGCAGGGCCTCACCTATCTCTGCACCAGCGGCGACTTTGACCTGCTTATTACCGGCGATATGTCCGGCCCCACGGAGCTGGCCCTGACGCAAATGTACAAGCTCCCGGATGTGGAGGTGCTGCTGGTGGGACACCACGGCTCTAAATACAGCTCTCAGCAGGAGTTCCTGTCGAAAATCGAACCGGACGCAGCTATTATCAGCGTGGGAGACAACAACTACGGCCATCCCACCGACGCCGCCATCTCCCGTCTGGAGGCCGCCGGGGCCACGGTGTACCGCACCGACCGGCAGGGCTGCGTCACCGTGACTCTACACAAGCAATGAGGAAAGGATAATCCCTATGGCATCGGAAAAGAAAACCTCTAAAAACGCCGCCTACGACCGTCTCCGCGCCGCCCTGAAGGCGCAGACCACGGCCCGGGCCTACCTCTTTTACGGGGAGGAGAGCTATCTGCGCCAGACCTATGTGCAGCAGCTCCAGACCCTGCTCATTCCCAAGGGCAGCGAGGATTTTAACCTCCACCGCCTCTCCGGCCCACGGCTCACCGCTCAGGAGGTGGCCGACGCCGTGGAGGCTATGCCCATGATGGCCGCCAACACCCTGGTCACCGTTACGGACTGGGACATTTTTAAGCTGGAGGAGGCTCAGCGCAGCCAGCTTATAGAGCTTTTGGAGGACATCCCGGAATACTGCACCCTTCTATTCATCTACGACACCGTTGCCTATAAGCGGGACGGGAAGATGAAAAAGCTGGCTGCCGCCATCGACAAAAATGTGGAGGTGGTGGAGTTTCAAGGCCAGTCCCGGGACGCATTGGTTCGATGGCTGCAAAAGCGCTTTCGGGCCCTGGATCACCAAATCGACCTCACCACCGCGGACTATATGCTTTTTTACTGCGGCACCATGATGGATAACCTCATCAGCGAGGTGAGCAAGGTGGCCGCCTACGCCAAGGCCCCGCAGATCACCACCGCCGACATCGACGCCGTGGCCGAGCCGGTGCTGGACGCCCGGATTTTTGACATGACCAACCACATCTCCGCCGGGAAATACGACCGGGCCGCCGCCGTGCTGGGAGACCTGCTGCGGATGCAGACGGAGCCCATTGTCATTCTGGGGGCCATCGGCAAGGAGCTGCGCCGGCTCTACACCGCCCGCATGGCCATAGACAGCGGCAAGGACCGCTTCTGGCTCATGGAGCTGTGGCAGATGCGCAGCGACTACCCCGCAAAGCTCCTGCTGCAGGCGGCCCGGAATGTGGACCACGAGTGGTGCAAGCGTTCCCTCACCGCCTGCCAGGTGCTGGATCGGCGCATGAAAAGCGAGAAGAACATCGACCGGGAGGGCGAGCTGACAAAATTCGTACTGGAGCTGGCACAAAAATGAGCAAGCAGCGCATTCAAGAGGTCATCGTGGTGGAGGGCCGCTACGATAAGAACATCCTCTCCCAGGTGGTGGATGCCACCATTGTGGAGACCGGGGGCTTCTCCGTATTTAACGACCGGGAAAAGCTGGCCTTTCTCCGCACCCTGGCCCAAAAGCGGGGCATTATCCTGCTGACGGACTCGGACGGCGCGGGCTTTGTTATCCGCAACTATCTCAAGGGCGCCCTGCCCCGGGACCGGGTAAAGCAGGCCTACATCCCCGACATACCCGGCAAGGAGCGCCGCAAGCGCAAGGCCGGGAAGGAGGGCAAGCTGGGGGTGGAGGGTATGACCCCGGAAATCCTCCTGGAGGCCCTGCGCCGCAGCGGCGCTACCTTCGGCGGCGAGACTCTCTCCCCGCCCCCGGCCCCCATCACCAAGGCGGACCTGCTGGAGAGGGGCCTCATCGGTCCCGGCAGCGTGGCCAGGCGGCAGGCCCTCCTGCGGGAGCTGTCGCTGCCTGCGCACCTGACCCCCAACGCCCTGCTGGAGGCTCTGAACATTTTGTTCACACCCGACGAATTTGACGCTCAATTTTTTGGCGATAACGACCAAATGTAGGCGGAATTTTTTTCCGCTTCTTATAATGGAAGTCTTTTGTTCTCCATGTTATTATGAATATAGTAATTATATTAGAAGGGAGGTCTTTTGTTAGCAGAATCCGATAAATTTGAAAAAAGACGAAAAGAGGGTACGAAAATGAAAAAAATCAAGACATTTTTAGCGTTGATTCTTTCCTTGTGCCTGATCATGGGCATGACGACCCCCGCATTCGCGAAAACCGATGAGGAAACCACGGAAATGCAGACCCTGGTTGAGACCCTTGGCAAATATGTGGACGGTGAAGAGATCTTCGACTATCTGTCCTATGTTTACCTGGGTTGGCGCACCACCGGCGGCTCCTGGCAAAACCAGGTGATCGACACCTTTGTGGTGGACCAGCTGAAGGCGGCCGGCTATGCGTTCACCGGCGGTAAATCCGTGGCCCTGGGAACCAAAGGTTCCAACGACATGAGTGGCCAACACGACAAAGACTATTCATGGGTCACTTATTATGATGTAGATACTCTGACCTGGGATCCTGAGTACGCAAAGCTCTCCATTACCACCAACGCCAATTTTGACGGCGTGGACAAGCTCATTGACCGTGTCAATGTGGAGTCTTACGGCTTCAATCCCACCACCGATACATATAAAGAGCATTACGGTGTCGATTCCATTGACGACATGTGGAAGTGGATCACCGAGAAGGACGCTGGCGGCAACCGCGTCAATGTGCTCAATGGCAAGGAGGCCGAGCTGAACAAGCGCTGCCACCTGGCCTGGAACAGCTGCTTCACTGAGCCCGGCGGCACCAAGCCCGCCGACGCCGTAGGCGTCACCGGCGAAGTGGTGTATGTGGGCGCTGTCAGCGGCAAGAGCGGCTCCTATACCTGCACCAAGTACCCCACTGTGGACGAGGCCAATGCCAACCTCTCCGGCAAGGTCATTCTGACGGATTCCTCTCTCCGCAATGCCTTTGCCCTGGCCCAGCAGACCGGCGCTATTGCCGTGATGTCCACCGCTAGCCTCAATAACTACAGCACCCCCAGAGATGAAAACGGCAACATCCTGGAGCCCTTTGTTTACTCCGCCCGGTATGCCTCCGGCGCAGCTCTGAAAACCACCGCCGCCCAGACCGAGACCGGCAAGCCCATTGTGGAGTGGCAGTTCTCCAACGATCAGAAGGCCGCTCTGCTGGAGCTGCTGGAGAAGGCCGACGGCACCCCCGTATACGCCACCAACATCAGCATTGGCCGCACCTATGCCATGAATGACGCCTCCCATGGCGGCAAGGGCCAGGCTGTGACCATGGCCGAGATCAAGGGTGCCTCCAAGCCCGATGAGCGGGTCATCATCTGCGCCCATGTCCAGGAGCCCGGCTCTAACGACAATGCCACCGGCGTTGCCTCCCTGCTGGGCCTGGCCACCGCTCTGAAGAAGATGGTGGACAGCGGCGCCATTGCCCGGCCTGAGCGCACCATCACCTTCCTGTGGGGTGACGAGATGAATCTGGCTACCCTGTGGCTGAACAGCCATCCCGATGAAAAGGCCAAGGTCATCTCCGCACTGGACATGGACATGGTGGGTGAGGATCCCGATAAGACCGGCGGCGTCATGCGCATTGAAAAGACCCCCGATCCCTCCGCCAAGTACAACTATACCCTGGATACCCTGCCCTGGGAAACGGATTCCTATTACGATGAGACCTTTGCCGATCCCGACGGTCAGTTTATCCGTCTGCCCGACTCCCACACCCTGTGGGGCGCCGGCTCCTATGAGGGTATGTTCCAGGAGGGCTTCTTCCTCAACGATCTCTATATGTATGCCGCCCAGGGCGTGATCAACTATCACGACAGCGACTTCCGGGTGGATGTGTGCCCCTATGAGGGCGGCAGCGACCACTCCCGGTTCCTGGCCCAGAATGTGCCCGCCCTGCTGACCTGGCACTTCACCGACTACACCTACCACTCCTCCGTGGATACGCTGAATATGTCCAGCGCCCGGGAGATGGAGAATGTGAGCATTACCACCATGGCCACCGCTCTGATGATCGCCAACGCCACCGACGGCAACGAGGCCCTGGCCTTGGAGATCCTGGGCACCGTAATGATGGCCGCCCTGGACCGCTTCGACATGGAGCAGGCCAACACCGAGAACCACCGCATCTACACCCTGGCCCACGGCAAGGATTTCGCCGCTGCCCTGGACAATGAGAAGGAAGTGCTCCAGGCCTGGGCCGACTGGTACAAGGAGGCCCTGGCCTCCCCCGCCGAGTACCTGCTGGATGCGCCCAGCCAGATCTTCCGGGATACCCAGGCGGAGCTGCTGAATCTGCTGGAGCAGCGTTTGGCTCTGGCTCTGGCCTGCGCCGATGAGTACCTGCAGGATGAGGTGACCCACACCGGCCTTGTGAAGATTGACGCTGCGGCGCCTACCTTCAGCGAGCCCGGCAACATTGAGTTCTGGTACTGCCAGAACTGCGGCAAGCTGTTTGCCGATCCTCAGGCTACCCGGGAGCTCACCGATGACGATGTACTCATTCCCTTCGTGAACCCCACCGCCAAAACCAATGAGGGAGGCAAGGTCACTTTCAACCAGGATATGACCGAGGCCACCATCACGCCGGACAGCGGCTACGCCATTAAGGATGTGCTGCTCAATGGCAAGAGCGTAGGCAAGGTCGCCAAGCTGGATAAGCTGGCCTCCGGCGATACCATCCAGGTGGTATTTGAAAAGCTCCCCGCAAGCAATCCCGCTACCGGTGACACTATGCCCATCGTAGCCATGTTTGCTCTGCTGGCCGTGTCCGGCGCCGGTGTGCTGCTGCTGCGCAGACGCGTGACCCAGTGATTTCTTCGCAGAAGTCCATAGACCTATAAACTCCTCTGGGGCGGACAGCAAAGCTGTCCGCCTCCTTTTCCGTCAATTCTGCGTCGGTTATGGGGGAATACATCTTGCAATTCCCCTGTAAGGCAGATATAATTATTTTATACAAAGCTTTTTCGGGAGGGATTTTATGAACGGCTCGGAGCCCTTGGAGATCGAGCGCCGCTTTCTCATTCTCCGTCCGGACACGGCGGAGCTGGACAGGCGCTGCACCCGGGTCTATTCCATGGAGCAGACCTATCTTCTCTCCCCGCCCCACCAGACCGAGCGGGTCCGCCGCCGGGAGGGGCAGGACGGCGTGGCCTTTTTCCACACCGTGAAAATCGACCGTACCGCCCTCACCCGCCTGGAGCAGGAGGAGGAAATTACCCCGGAGGCATACGAGGCCTATCTCTCCCGCCGGGACCCCATGACCCAGACCATCTACAAGACCCGCTACTGCCTGCCCGAGGGGCCGTACACCTTTGAAATCGATCTCTACCCCTTTTGGCCTCACTACGCCATCATGGAGATAGAGCTGCCCCGGGAGGACGCCCCCTTCCGCTTCCCCCACGGCATCCGCGTAATTCGGGAGCTTACCGGCGACCACCGATTCAGCAACGCCGCCCTCTCCCGGCGCATTCCGGCGGAAAATGAGCTTCTGTAAAAGGAAGCCTTGCTTTTTTCCCCAATACCCTTTATAATAATTAGGTATTTCTGTAATCTACCATAAGGAGCCGATGCATATGAGCGAGGAAACCAAAGTCATCACCTCCGGCGAGCCGGAGCGCGCCGAGAGCAGCAACTTTATCTATAATTTCATCACCGAGGATCTGGCCCCGGGCGGCCAGTACCAGGGCATGACCGTACACACCCGCTTCCCGCCGGAGCCCAACGGCTACCTGCACATCGGCCACTGCAAGGCCCTGTGCATCGACTTCGGCACCGCCGAGAAGTTCGGCGGTCTCTGCAACCTCCGCATGGACGACACCAACCCCACCAAGGAGGACGAGGAGTTCGTGGAGGCCATCAAGCAGGACATCCACTGGCTGGGCTTCGACTGGGGCGACCGTTTCTTCTACGGCAGCGACTATTTTGAAGAGGACTACCGCCAGGCGGAGCTGCTGATTCAAAAGGGGCTGGCCTATGTGTGCCAGCTTACCCCGGAGGAATTCAAGGCCAACCGGGGCGACATCGGTGTGCCCGCCGTCTCCCCCTATCGGGACCGGCCTATGGAGGAGAGCCTGGACCTGTTTCGCCGTATGCGCGCCGGGGAGTTTCCCAACGGAGCCATGACCCTACGGGCTAAGATCGACCTTGCCAGCGGCAACTTCAATATGCGCGACCCGGTTATCTACCGCATCAACCATATGCATCACCACCGCCAGGGTGACAAGTGGTGCATCTATCCCATGTACGACTTCGCCCACCCCATCCAGGATGCCCTGGAGGGTATCACCCACAGCCTCTGCTCCCTGGAGTTTGAGGCCCATAGACCGCTGTATAACTGGGTCATTGAGCACTGCGAGCTGCCCGCCCATCCCCGGCAGATCGAGTTTGCCCGGCTGGGCATCGACCACACCGTCATGTCCAAGCGCAAGCTCCGGGCCTTGGTGGAGGAGGGCCGGGTCTCCGGCTGGGACGATCCCCGTATGCCCACCCTGGGCGGCCTGCGCCGCCGGGGCTATACCGCCGCCTCCATCCGCAATTTCTGCGAGCGCATCGGCGTGGCCAAGTCCCCCAATGTGGTGGAGTTCGGCTTTTTGGAGCACTGCCTGCGGGAGGATCTGAACGCCACCGCCGAGCGCACCATGGCCGTTCTGCGCCCCATCAAGCTCACCGTTACCAACTATCCCGAGGGCCGGAGCGAGGTTTTCCAGGTGGAGAACAACCCCACCGACCCCACCCAGGGCACCCACGAGATCACCTTCAGCCGCCACCTGTGGATGGAGGCCGATGACTTCATGGAGCAGCCCATCCCCAAGTATAAGCGCCTGTACCCCGACGGCCCCGAGTGCCGCCTGAAGGGCGCGTACCTGGTGAAATGCACCGGCTGCGTGAAGGATGAAAGCGGCCGGGTGACGGAGGTCCTGTGCGAATATGACCCCGATTCCCGGGGCGGCGATCCCGCCGACGGCCGCAAGGTCAAGGGCGCGACGCTCCACTGGGTTGACGCGGAAAACTGCCTGGATGCCGAGGTGCGGCTCTATGACAACCTCTTCTCCGACGCCCAGCCCGACGGGCCGGACAAGAATTTCCTGGACTGTCTGAACCCCGACTCCCTCTCCATCCTCACCGGATGCAAGGTGGAAAAGAGGATGGCTGCCGTGGCTGCCGAATTTGACAAGCGGGAAAACCGCACCGGCACCAATGCCCCTACCTTCCAGTTTATGCGCACCGGCTATTTCTGCATGGATAACCGGGACTGCACGGCG
>QWCE01002435.1_pt1 | contig 30118 bp, 25 predicted proteins | sample 1972531 | NCBI WGS metagenome assembly QWCE01 (sample SAMN09866716, study PRJNA288562) | Human gut metagenome isolate term4_stool, whole genome shotgun sequencing... | reverse complement strand
GATATCATCTGCCATAAAGTAGCTGTGTCCTATCATCAAGTCTTCAAGCTCAAAGTCGCCACTCTTGTGTTGATAAATAAATGAGTTCTGATCGTCTCTAGACTTGCCATTTATCTCCTCAAAGAGAGATATAGCGAGGTCACGCACAGACTCATCAACGTGCGTCCTAATAACCTCGGCACTAGCCTCCATTGTAACGAAGGCGAAACGACGACGTACAGCGTAATCAATACTACCCGTAGAGCGGTCCGTCGTATTCATCGTGCCAATGATGTAGAGATTGGCAGGGACAGCGAAGGACTCCTTAGAGTATGGTAGCGTCAAGCTGATGTGATGGTCACCACCTCCGCTACGCTTATCTGCCTCTAGCAAGGTAATCACCTCTCCAAATATCTTAGACACATTACCTCGATTGATCTCATCTATAATAAGGACGTATGGCTTACTAGATATTTGATTCTCTAGTTGATACTCTCTCTTTACAGCATTGATAAAAGCAGTCGCATAGCTTGGCCAGTTGTTTTCTCTACCTTCACCGATCGCTTGCAGCTTGACCTTTTCGATATTGAGCGGAGAGGGCGAATAGTCCTCCTCTTTTTCACTCTGTGAGAATATACTGCGCGAACTAATTGTTTTATTACCCTTTTTCCACCAGACGTTCAGTTGTGACTTGCCCGAGAGCGTTGGGATTGTTTTCCGATTCTCATATCCCTTGATTGACTCCAGATAAGCATCTATACAAGAGATGATGTCAGCACCTTCTCTCATTTGAGCCCTTTGGCAGAGACTCTTGAAGAGCCCATCCTCCACTTCATACGTGATGCCACCTCCATCTTCACTGACTACCGGTTTAAGCCCCTCGACAAAGTCTTCATAATCCATAGACTGATGAAAGGTGCAAAAAGCTATCCGCCCCTCGTTTTGTAGTTTCTCATACTCTGCCATCACTTTGCCATGGTCTGAGAAGTCAGCAAAGTCTTTATTGCATAAACGCACAGCGATGGAGGCTGTAGTATAGGTCTTGCCTGTCCCCGGTGCCCCCTGCAAAATGATGTTTTTCTTTAGCTCTAGGAGCCGCGCATTGTTGTTTATCTCTTCTTTCATCTCTAGTTTTGATATGATTTTGTCAATATACTTCCAAGTCTTAGTATGTGAGCCACAAAAATTAAAAGTCCCTTGGGATGGCGGGTTATAGCCGCATGCCTTTGGCTGATCCTCTTCAGATATGTAGCAAAGCACATCTACATTGCGACAATGCTTGTAATAGAACTCTTTGTCAATTTCAGGGTCTTCGTACCAGTCGCTTGTTATCTGGCAAAGCGCAATAGCTTTATCCCCTTCTCTAACCAAGACAATGGTTCCAACAGGTAGATTTTTGAAGTCTTCTAAACGTTCGGGGGTGTTTGTTGCAATCACAGGTTGTGTACGTGAGAGCATCTTTTTGGGGTCAACTCTTATCGTCTGCTCACTACCCCATGGTTTGTTCATTTGAATATGCCAGTACTTGTCTGAGTGGTAGTTCATATCTTACTCTAGTTTAGATTAGTTGTCAAAGTTACTGTCTTTTTGTTCGCGTAGGTAGAGGCGGGCGCACATCTCAGCGTCATCGCCGGCGCGGTGGTGCGTCCCCTCGGGGATGGATAGTTGCCGACAGAGGTAAGCGAGGCTGTTGCAGCCGTAGTTATAGATCTGACGGGCTCGGCGTAGCGAGCAGTCCCACTGTAGCTCCGGAAGGGTGATCCCGTAAAACTGTGCCGTTTGCTCCAAGCAACTTCTATCAAAAGGTGCATTGTGCGCCACCAGCAGATCAAACGTATCTAAGTATTGCGCTTCAATTTCTCGCCACACCTCGGGGAAGCTTGGAGCCTCCTCCGTATCCTCGGGCATTATGCCGTGGCACTGCACATTCCAGTAGCTGTAGTAATTTCCTTCCGGTTGCACCAGCCAGGAGCGCGTTTCAGCAATCTCGCCATTGCGTACCACACAGATTCCCACCTCGCAAATGGAAGCACGCTTACCGGTAGCCGTTTCAAAGTCAATAGCAATAAAATTCATCGCGTTTATTCAGTTGTAGCCTGATTCTGAGCAGGATTCTCTTTGTAGTACGCCATAAGGTTCGTAGCAAAGTTACACATCTCATCGCGAACAGACTGAGGTTCTTCCACCTCTATTTGGTCTGCCATCGAGAGCAATAATTGGTATAGGTCGTAAGTGGGACAGACCTGTAGCTCAAAGCGAGCCACTCCGTCCTCATCCGATGGGAGCTCCTTTTGCGATTTATGTAGCGGGAGCGTGCGCAGATAGTCCGCTCCGGTATCGTATGCCTTAATTACCACGCGTTGGATCGGCTCTTGAGAGTGTATAATGCCGCAACAACCTCGGTAGTACTCCTCTATATCAAAAGCTTCGTTCATTTGGAAGCTCTTTTCTGTCACTTCACACGCTAAAATGCGATCCAGAGCATAAACCAAATATACATCCGAGGGACGACTGCCTCCGTCCCGGCTATTTTGTTCCCTATTATACTGTGAATAGTAGGGACTGCGCGCCAATACGTACCATCTTCGGTTAGCCACCTTCAGGTAGTAGGGTTCAATTTCAAAGCTGCACGCTTCCGGCTTGCCAAAGCCTTGATGGGTTATCAGCAGCACCCGATTAGACCGCATCGCTTCCGTAATGAGGTGCAGCCACCGATGCCCCGAGGGAACATTTTCGAACAGAATGCGCCCTTTGAGCTTTTGGTCGGCTTGGATTTGGTTCAGTGTTGTATAAGAATCAATGAGCCAAACACGCAGATTATCGTTCTCTAAATCTTCCGGCACATCGATATAGTACTTGTATCCATCTTTTTTGTCGCACACTATATCTACCTGAAAGATATCCAAAACGGCCTTCCGATGGTTGTGAAACGTGCGCAGCGGTAGCGGCTCGCGGTAGCTCAGCCCGCTATTTTCCCATAGGCGGCTAACTTCCTCATAGGTTAAACGTCCGTACCGACGGAACTGCTCGATCAGCCACACATATCGTCCGAAAATATTTGCCATAACATCTTCATTCTTTTATCTGCGGCAAAGATACAATATCAGCTATGCCAAACCATAGCACAGCTGATATTGATAAGTTAGAGTTCTCCCCTGACTATCTGTCGCTGTAACTCTTTTGTTCGCTGCTCCTTTATTGTTCTCCATAAAAGAGAGCGGTATAGTGCCTCTGCGGGGATTCTGTCCACGTACCGCTCCAAAAACTCAGCGCCATGCAAATGCGATGCCCCTGTTTCGTTCAAGTATGGTTGATCTATCAGTTCAGACCAGTTCCACTTGTCGATAAAGCGATCTATCGTATCATAATCCAGTGGTACGGACTCATTAGACGACAATTTAGACCAGTCCCAATAGTCGGCAAACTGCTCCAAGCAATCCGGGGTTAGAATTACGTCACAATTTGTCAGGGAGAGCATCCCCCAGTCTATATAATTCTTAAACTGCGCCAACATTGCCGGCATCCATAAGATCTTGCTGTTTTGAGAGACTAGTTCCCAGTCTAACTTGTTGCAATACTTCTTGAGGGTCTCCGTCGTCCAGGGAAACTCTCCGGAGAGTTATTTCCAAGCAGCATCATCCAGCTGCTTCTTTAATAAATCGTTTACTTCCATTGCTATAAATATTAATTCTTGTCTGCGCTGCAAAGGTACATCATAGGGTATGCCATATCGCATCATAGACTCTTTTTGATATGAAATGTACGCATCATTCCCATAGCCCCACCGTCCCATCCGGAAAGTGCAAGCTTACGGAAAGCAAACGGAACGTATATGGAGAATATTGGATTTCCCCGGGGAAGGGCATAACCCTTTCATGTAGAAACGTTCATCTGTATAGAGAAAATTCGCTTGTTTCAAATAAAGTATTTCCTCTGTAACGTAAGGTTCTGTAAGAGATCGGGCTTATGCCCCGCCGCTCGTCGCTCCGAGGCGCGCTGATTGTGGTGCGCCTTTATTTTTTCTGGTATGAGAATGACGAATTAATTGTCCCGGTGATTTCTGTCCCGGAGCATTACGACGATAAGTAGCCGGCACCGGTAGAGGGTACAGATAAATGGGAACAATGAGGGGGAAGCAAGCTACTTTTCGCTCTTTTTTCCTTACTACTTCAGCCTTACTATACTGAACGCTCTTTTGTGCTTCAGAACTTTCGCTTTGCTATACTAACCTCTCTCCGGGGATGTACAACTATTGGAGCCGAGCTACCCCACTTAAGCTCTCGTTCGGGATTGAAAATTGCTTAGCCGGTATGAAAAGGATGAAAGAAAATTCGATCTAAATCCCTATTCGTTTAAGCGGGTGGGGAGCCTCTTTCGTTAACTCTTTATATTAAAGAGAAATGAATTGAATCCGAAACATTGAAAACAAGGAAAGAGAGGGAGCAATTGAAATGACATATTTTCGGTATTTTGTTGTCCCGCAAGGATTCGAACCTTGTCAAACAGAACCAAAACCTGTTGTGCTACCATTACACCACGGGACAATCGGAATCGGAAAATAACCCCCTATCTTCTCCATCCGGGCGCAAAGGTAATAAGAAAAAGGGGGCCGACCAAATATTTTGCCGTAAAAACGATTAATTCCTTGGAATAAAAGGATGGGTAATAAACATAGAGGGCAGTGCCCCGGGCGTTACCGAGGGAAAAAGCAAATAAGGAAAAGAGGGGAGATAATGGAAAGAGGGTGCGCCCAACCTCTGTTGGACACACCCTCCTCGTATTATACGGAATAGGAACTATCTTACTTCAGTATATTTGAAAATAGTACATATTCGTAGGGAGCTTTAAATTGAAGCATCCGGAGGCCTCCATGGCTTCGTACTGATTCTGCAGGCTTTAACGATATTGCAGGGATGTAAAGCATAGAAAGTATTCGTTTACCTCCAGATTCGAATTCCTCCATAGGCAAAATATAATGTTTTGCAATTGAAGGTTCAGTCTGGAAAGCAATCCTTCTCATTTTATTTCCTTCCTTATCCCTCATATAAACACCATAAATGGTATTATTACTAATTTCAACCTCAAAATAGTTTGCTAAGAAATTGAGATAGGCATTTTCTGATGGAGTAATTTTATTGTCTGTTCCAAATTCCAAAGGTTTCGTTAGGTCAATTCCGTCACCATAATCCTTATCATAGTTCATCATGGCTACTTCCGTGCGGTGACCTTGCCAATCTTGAGTACCTTGTTCAACAGTGCAGTCTATCTGGAAAGTTCCTAAAATGAAAGCATCCTTACTTGCCGGGTTTAGGAAATGGAAATAGTAACTCAGTATACCATCTTTTTCTGCAGGTTTACCATCCAGTTCACGCCCTATTTTTTCTTCAGCCTTCTTGATATCGGCAATATCAAAGTCTGAGGCTAGATCCCAGAAGTAGAAGTCCTTAACGATCTTACCCTTCTGGTCGGCACCGCCTTCCTTCACTTCCACTTCGCACTTACCGGCTTTATCGCCCACAGTAGCGGTTACGGTAACCTTACCAATGGCATTAGCAGTAATGGTAAATACGTTATCCTTTTTGTTTGTCACCTTAGCAATTTTATCGTCGGTGCTGGCAACCACAATATCACCGTGCTTCGCACCTTCGGGCAGGATGCTAATGGTGATATCCTTAGTTTCCTGAGGTGCCAATGTCACCTTTTCCGGTTTAATCGTTACGTTAGTAACTTCATTATTTACGTTGGGAGCCACCGTTACCTTCAAATCGGCAGTTGCTTCAGCCTTATTATTGGCGTCAAACAACTTAGCGGTGATGGTGCAGGTACCTTCCTTCAGAGCCTTTACCTTAAGTGTATTTACGTCGATATCGGCAATCGTTTGGTCGCTAACGAACCACTTCAATTCTCCCGCACGCTTTTCGGGCACCACGGTAACAGCGATAGGATCGCTAATGGCACCTTCCATAAGGCTCAATTCGGTAGGAGCAAACTTAATGCTTATTCCGGTATTGGGCTTATTATTGTCCTCCTTACAGGATACGGCCATAAGCCCCACCATTGCCAAAGCGGCAAATGTTGCAAACAATTTCTTCATACTCTCAATAGTTGATCTGTTTTTTCTTTACTAAATAGTTTCTTCGTCACAATCAGATGCTTATCCTACGGATATAGGACAAAGCATCATTTTCCACCCTTTTTCTTTCCCTTAACGGTAACCTTAATCACACAGCTTTGATTGCCGGCCTTAACGGTTACATCGGTTGTTCCGGCAGATTCACCGGTAATAACTAACCCTTTGGTGGTTGCTATGTTGGTATCGCTGCTCACTAACTCAGGATCAGCAGAGCCAACGGGATCAATCACTATATCTGAAACGGTATAGCTGTTCCCCACTCTAATCACCACATCTGATTTGGTTACGCTTACGCTTTTCACTTCCTGAGTAGGCCACTTTTCTTTAGGTGTGCAGGAAGCGGTAAGCAGCAAGGCACCGAGGGAGAGCGCAAGGGCGCTCGCAAATAGTTTTCTCATCTTTTTTATTACTATTTCTCTTACAAACTGTCAATCTAATCTCATTTTTATAATGAAAGCGTACAGAGTACCCCTCATTACTTGGCAAAGGTATAGAAACAAATTGATATAAGCAAAAGGAATGGCTCCTAACGCAGATGGGCAAAAGGTACATACCTATCGGCAGAAAGGTATATAAGTTCCTATTGCAGGAAAGATATATACCTATTGCGTGAAAGGTATATACCTATTTTGAAGGGGTTGTGTAGCTGATAGAAGGAGGATAGGGGCAGGCTGTGCCGAGCGGATGGACGCATCCGCCCGGGATGGCACAAAATGCATTATCTTTGCACCGATTGAATGAGAAAAAGAGCATGGAGCACAAAATAAAGGCGGTAATAGTGGGATACGGGCACATAGGAGCCGCCGCTGAGCAAGCTTTGCTATCCGCAAGCGATTTTGAGTTATTAGGTGTTGTGCGGCGGCGTGTGTCGCAGGAAGAGCGTTACACGCGCTATGGAAGCCCCATGGTGCATTCCGTAGCCGAATTGGGCACTACACCGCAAGTTGCGCTACTCACTTTGCCGTCGCGCTTGGTGCCGTCAGCGGCTCCGGAGTGGCTCCGCAAAGGCATCGCCACGGTGGATTCGTTTGATATTCATAGTGATATACCGGCGTTGAGGCGTTCGTTGGCTGCTGAAGCCAAAGCACACGGCACAACCGCCATCCTATCCGCCGGCTGGGATCCGGGGAGCGACTCGATGATCCGCACGCTATTGGAGGCGATGATGCCCAAAGGGCTCACCTACACGAACTTTGGTCCCGGAATGAGCATGGGGCACAGCGTAGCGGTAAAAATGATCGAAGACGTGCGCGATGCCCTTTCGGTAACGATACCGCTCGGCACCGGTCTGCATCGTCGTATGGTATATGTGGCACTGAACGAGGGCGCAAGCGAGGAAGCGGTGCGCGAAGCAATTTTACGTGATCCCTACTTTGTTCACGACGAAACGCACGTTTCGTTTGTAAAAGATGTGGATTCGCTTAGGGATCAAGGACATGCGGTGCACATGATTCGAAAGGGCGTTTCCGGAGATACGCACAATCAACTCGCCTCGTTCGATATGACTATCAACAATCCCGCCCTCACGGGGCAAATAATGGTGGCGGCAGCGCGCGCGGCACTACGCATGCCGAGTGGAGCTTATACATTGCCGGAAGTGGCTCCCATAGATTTGCTACCCGGATATAGAGAGGAGTGGATTGAACGTTTGTGCTGATAATAGTAGCAAGTAGCGACAGATTGTACCATAGAAAGCGAAGTTATGGTGCAACAACGAATATTGCCGTTAGCTACACCAAATAGGTAGATACCTTTGGGTTAGAAGGATAAAAAGGAATGATGCTAAATTACATTGATTGGGCTGTGAACCCCGAAATGTTCACCCTCTTCGGGCGGGGAGTACGCTGGTACGGGTTACTCTTTGGTACCGGATTGCTGGTTTTTGCCCCTTGGATAGCGTTGCGCATGTGGAAACACGAAGGACTAAACGAAGCGTGGTACGATAAACTCTACTGGACGGTAGTTATTTGTGCTATTGTAGGCGCTCGGTTAGGGCATTGCCTCTTTTACGATCCGCTCTACTACCTATCCCGACCGGTGGAAATACTAAAAGTGTGGGAAGGCGGCTTTGCGTCGCACGGAGGCACTATCGGGATCATTCTTGGCGTATGGTGGTTTTCGGTAAAGGTATCCAAAAAGCCTATTGTATGGGCATTGGACCGCATAGCGGTGCCCACGGGGCTGGCGGCAGCCATGATTCGTATGGGCAACTTAATGAACAGCGAAATTTTTGGGGAACCGACCACCCTTCCGTGGGGCTTTAAGTTTCATCGTAGCCGCGAGTGGCACGATCTTTGCACTCAATATGGTTACGAGGTGGCGTGCCATCCCACAGCTATATACGAAGCACTGTGCTATTTAGCAGTATTCGGCATCTGTATGTGGCTCTATTGGAAGCGCGATGCGGCACGCCGCCGCCCGGGGCTGCTCTTGGGCGTATTCCTAACGGGAACGTTTGTTTCACGCTTTTTCATCGAAATGCTTAAATTGGTGCAGGAACCGTGGGAATTGAATTTAGTAGCCAAAATAGGATTGAATCAGGGACAGCTGCTCAGTATTCCGTTTATAATCGTCGGCGTGGTGCTGACCATCAATGCGCTTGGGAAACCGGCAAAAGAGGTTGCGGCACTACCCCAAACCAAAAAGGGTAACAAGTAGTATCAAATAATAATATAACTCTCTATGTTAGAACAAATAAAAATTACTGACTCTATTTACTATGTAGGTGTAAACGACCGCACCAAAGATCTGTTTGAAAGCCAATGGTCGCTGCCCCACGGCGTAAGCTACAACTCTTATCTGATTGTGGACGACAAAGTGGCGCTCACCGATGGGGTGGACATATGCTACTCGGAGCAGTTTTTGCGCCAAATTGACCGTATTCTGAAAGGCAGACCGGTGGATTACCTCATTGTAAACCATATGGAGCCGGATCACAGTGGCTCTATAGGTATGCTCAAGCGCAAATACCCCAATCTGCAGATTGTGGGGAACAAAAAAACGTTTGGCATGCTTTCTGCATATTACTCCTCGATAGAGGATAACTTGGTTACGGTAGCGGAAGGGGATACCCTATCGCTGGGAAAGCACGAACTGACCTTTATCATGGCGCCGATGGTGCATTGGCCCGAAGTGATGTTTACCTACGACAAAACGGACAAAGTGCTGTTTTCAGCCGATGCATTTGGCACATTTGGCTCTTTGGACGGCAACGTAAAGGACGTTGATTTGGATAGTGAACTCTATTTCACGGAAATGGAACGCTACTACGCCTGCATTGTGGGTAAGTATGGTACTTTCGTACAAAAAACGTTGAAGAAAGTTCAGGAAAGCGGTATCCCCATTGAGGCAATCTGTCCGCTGCACGGACCGGTATGGACGGCAGAAGCGCCACGCGCCATCGCTACTTACGACCGTCTGAGCCGCTACGAAGCGGGCAAGGGCGCAGTAGTACTTTACGGCTCGATGTACGGGAATACTGCCATTATGGCGGATGCGGTGGCTCGCGGTATCGGTAGCCGTGGCATTAAGCACGTAGTTACGTACGATGCAGTACGCGCCGATCGGTCGCTTATCATTAGAGATCTGTTTAAATATAGAGCTCTTGCGGTTGGCGCACCTACCTATAGCAACGAAATTTTCCGTCCGGTTGCCCATGTGTTAGATGCGTTCAAAGTGCGGGAAATACCCAACCGCCTCTACAGCGTATTCGGCAGTTGCTCCTGGGCGGGTCAAGCGGTGAAAAAGCTTACTCCCTTTGCCGAGGAAATGAAATGGGAGTTTGTGGGCGAACCGGTAGAACAAAAGGGCGCTCCCGATGAAGCTGATTTGGAAAAGGCGTACCGGTTGGGCTGCCTGATTGGGGATCGGCTGAACGAGCTCTATCCGGATGCAGATTGAGCCGTTAGGCAGCCTGTTCCGCGAAAGTATACAAAATGACAACAAAAAAGCTACCTTTGCAGTCGGAAACTGCTACGGTAGGGCAGAGTTTTTGTTATGGCCAAAACGATTAAGATCAAAAAAGGGCTCTCGATAAACCTAAAGGGGGAGGCACCACACACGGTGTTGCCCGCGGCTAAGGGAAGCAATGTGTATGCATTGGTACCGGACTTTTATACCGGCGTAGTACCCAAACCGGCCGTTAAGGTAGGCGATTCGGTAGCCAAAGGAGATGCGGTTTTTTACGACAAACGTTACCCCGAAATGAAATTCGTGGCACCGGTTGCCGGAACGATTAAGGCAATCAACCGCGGAGCAAAGAGGCATATCCTGAACATTGAGATAGCGAGTGAAGCGTCCGAACAAAACGAACGCGAATTTGCGCCGTTAGATGTGGACAAAGCGTCGGCTGACGAAATCAAGGCACGCCTGCTGGAAAGCGGTTTGTGGGGTTTCATCAAACAGCGCCCGTACGATGTAGTAGCTCACCCGGATATGGTTCCGCGGGACATCTTCGTAACGGCTTTGTTCACGGCGCCACTGGCACCGGATTTTGCCTACGTAGTTGAGGGACGGCAGGCACACTTGGAGCTGGCACTCAAAGCGTTGCGCAAACTCACCCCGGGTAAATTATATATCAGCGCCGCTAATGCCCTCAACCTCAATATAGAAGGGGTTGAAGAGTACGTGATTGAAGGTCCCCATCCGGCCGGTACCGTAGGGGTGCTAATCAATAAAACAAAACCGATTAATAAGGGTGAAACGGTGTGGACGCTTAAAGCGACCGATTTGCTCGTAATAGGGCGCTTTTTGGCTACCGGAAAGGTGGATTTTTCGCGTCAGGTTGCCGTTACAGGCAGCGAAGCTACCGAAAAGGGATATATGCAAGTGCAACCCGGTTGTGCGGTTACCGATTTAGTGGGCAATAAGCCTATGGACAAAGAGGCACACTTGCGTGTAATTGCCGGTGATGTGCTTACAGGTCAGAAGTTGGGTAGTGAAAATCTGTACACGCCTATGGATCTGGATCAAATTACCATTATTCAGGAAGGCGACAACGTGCACGAAGCGTTCGGCTGGATTGCACCACGATTCAACCAATTCAGTATGAATCATAGCTACTTCAGCTGGCTGATGCCACAGAAAAAGTATGCTCCCGATGCCCGCATCAAAGGTGGCGAGCGCGCTATGATTATGAGTAACGAATACGTGCGGGTGTTCCCCCTCGATATCTTTGCCGAACAACTGCTGAAGGCAATTATAGCGTTCGACATTGACAAAATGGAGGCGTTGGGTATATACGAAGTAGCTCCCGAGGATTTTGCCTTGTGCGAGTTCGTTGATTCGTCCAAAAAACCGCTTCAATACATTGTGCGTCAGGGCTTGGACCTGCTGTACAAGGAAATGAATTAGCCGGTTGAAAAACAGAAGCTTATAGAGCGATATGAAAAATTTCTTCGACAAGCATAGGGCAACTTTTAGCAAAGGCGGTAAGTTAGCTTTCCTGCACTCAGTGTTTGAAGGCTTCGAAACCTTTTTCTTTGTGCCTAACCAAACCTCGAGCCACGGGGTGCACGTACACGATGCCATAGATTCAAAGCGCATTATGACGATGGTGATCATCGCCCTGATGCCTGCGTTGCTCTTTGGTATGTACAATGTGGGCTATCAGCACTATTTGGCTACCGGACAGCCTGAGGTGACAAATTGGCTGCTCTGTTTTGCATTCGGATTACTGGCAGCACTGCCCAAGTTAATTGTGTCCTACTTAGTGGGGCTTGGCATAGAATTTGCAATAGCTCAGGTAAAGGGCGAGGAAATTAACGAAGGATTCCTCGTTACTGGATTGCTGATCCCGATGGTTCTACCGATTGAAACTCCGCTGTGGATGATGGCGGTAGCTACTGCCTTTGCGGTAATTTTCGCTAAGGAAGTGTTCGGGGGGACCGGATACAACATCTTTAATGTGGCTCTAGTGGCTCGCGCCATACTGTTCTTTGCCTATCCATCGCACATGACCGGCGACTCGGTTTTTGTCCGCTTGGGGCACAGTTGGGGCGTAGGAGGTTCCACAACTGCCGTAGATGCCTTTACGGGCGCTACACCATTGGGACAAATTGCCACTGCCGGTCAGTATCCGGCGCTCCACAACGTCGTTGGGGACCCCATTTCCTACTGGGATGCTTTTTGGGGCTTTATTCCCGGTTCGATGGGAGAAGTATCCACCTTCTGTATCCTTTTAGGAGCTGCGTTCTTGATCTTTACCGGTATTGCCAGTTGGAAGATTATGTTCTCCGGTGTGGTGGGTGCCGTGCTGATGGCTCTTACCTTTAATGCTATTGGTACTACAGCTTCCATGCAGATGCCTCCGCTGGCACACTTGCTCTACGGCGGCTTCGCCTTTGGGCTTGTCTTTATGGCTACCGACCCGGTAACCTCGGCACGCACGGAAACAGGTAAATGGATATACGGATTACTCGTTGGGGTAATGTGCGTCTTTATACGCGTGCTGAACCCGGGGTATCCCGAAGGTATGATGCTCGCCATCCTGCTGATGAACGTCTTTGCTCCGCTCATCGACTACTTCGTGGTGGATGCCAACATACGGATGCGTAAGAAACGGCTCCTTCAAGCCGGCAAATGATGGGTTACCTCTTTTGAACCAATTGCAATTATGGGAAAGTTGAATAAAGATAGTAACAGCTACACAATCATCTACACTGCGGTGATGATCATCATTGTTGCCGTTGCGCTCGCTTTTACCTCTCAGGCGCTGAAAAAGCCACAGCAGGCAAACGAACGTATCGATAAGATGCAACAAATACTGCGTAGCTTGAAACAAAACCCGGCGGATAAAGCAGACGTAATTGATGCCTACCAAAGCATCATCAAACGCGAAATGCTGATCAACGACAAAGGCGAGATCGTAAAATCCTTTGACGGCAACGAGCTGGGCAACAGCGAAGTATTCAAAATGAATACCAAAAACCAGTACAAATACTACCGTAAGGACCAAACCACCCCACTGCCCCTCTACGAAGCAGTTGTAGACGGAACCCCCGCCTACGTAATACCGCTGAACGGCGTTGGTCTGTGGGGCGATATATGGGGCTATATTGCCATTGAGAACGATGGCTATACGGTTCTTGGTATTGATTTTAGCCACGCGTCCGAAACTCCCGGTTTGGGAGCCGAAATAGCTCACGAGCCTTTCTCCAATCAGTTTAACGGAAAGCATATCGGCACCCCTGAAACGGGCGTAGTCGGTATCGCCGTGGTAAAGAAAGGACGGAAGGCGGAAGGTATGGAATACGTAGATGGCGTTACCGGTGGCACGCTTACCAGTAATGGCGTAAACGATATGTTGCGCGATTGTCTCGCTCCCTACAAAGCTTTCCTGGGGAAAGTAGCCAACGGCGAAGTGAGTGCTAACAGTGATAATGAAGCTATAAACTAATATGGATTCAAAAACTAAAGAAGTCCTTTTGGGACCGCTCAACAAAAATAACCCGGTACTGGTGCAGGTGCTCGGCATTTGCAGTTCACTTGCTGTTACATCGCAGCTCAAACCTGCCATCGTAATGGGACTGAGCGTAATCGTGGTAGTTGCCTTTGCCAACATCATTATCTCGCTTTTGCGCAAGGGAATTCCCACACGCATCCGTATCATTGTACAATTAGTGGTGTGCGCCGCGCTGGTATCCATCGTTAATGAAGTGCTGAAAGCCTATTCCTACGATGTGAGCAAGCAGTTATCCGTATACGTGGGGCTAATCATTACCAACTGTATCCTGATGGGTCGCTTGGAGGCGTTTGCGCTGAACAATAAGCCGTGGGATTCTTTCCTGGACGGTGTGGGCAACGGATTGGGTTATGCCATTGTTTTGGCAGTAATAGCCTTTGTGCGCGAGCTGTTCGGTAGCGGTAGCCTCTTTGGGTATCGCATCATTCCGGATAGTTGGTACCAAGCGGGTTACGAAAACTTCGGACTGATGAATATGGCGCCTATGGCACTGATACTGCTCGCCTGCATTGTTTGGATACAACGCAGCCGCGTTAAGGAGCTTCAGGAAGCATAGTGGGGCAAAGCACAAATTGTAGAATAGCGTATTGAGATTATGGATTACTTAAGTCTGTTCTTCCGGAGTATCTTCATCGATAATATGATTTTTGCATATTATCTGGGGATGTGCTCCTTCCTGGCAGTTTCGAAGAACGTAAAAACTTCGTTCGGGTTGGGAATAGCTGTTACGTTCATACTTACCTGCACATTGCCCATCAACTGGCTTTTGGAGAACTATGTGTTTAAGGAAGGCGCTTTATCCTGGTTAGGCAGCAGCTTTGCAGGTATGGACCTGAGCTTCCTCTCCTTTATCATCTTCATTGCCGTGATTGCAGCTTTTACGCAATTGGTGGAAATGATTGTAGAGCGATATTCGCCTTCGCTGTATAATTCGCTCGGTATCTTCCTGCCGCTAATCGCGGTGAACTGTGCCATCTTGGGCGGATCGCTCTTTATGCAACAGCGTGAGTTTGCCGATCTCGGCGAAGCTACCATCTACGGATTTGGTTCCGGTATAGGATGGATGCTTGCCATTGTGGGTATCGCTGCCATTCGCGAAAAACTGCAATTCTCCAACGTGCCCAAACCTCTCCGAGGTTACGGCATTGTACTCATTATAACCGGATTGATGGGGCTTGCGTTCCTAAGCTTTTCCGGAGTTAAACTCTAATTCTCAAGCTACTAAGAGTATGCAAATCAATTATCTGCTCATTGCAACCGGTGCGGTAGTCTTCCTGATTATCATACTGATTTTGGTCATCGTTCTGCTCGTGGCAAAGAAAAAGCTGATCCCGAGCGGTAACGTAAAGATAACCATCAATGAAGACCGCGAATTAGAAGTTCCCATCGGTGGTACACTCCTGAATACGCTCCAGAACGAAGGCATTTTCCTCTCCTCCGCCTGCGGTGGTGGGGGCACCTGCGGTCAATGCCGTTTACAGGTTATTGAGGGTGGTGGCGAGATACTGCCGACCGAAAAGCCTCACTTCTCCCGAAAGGAACAAATGAACCATTGGCGTCTCGGATGCCAAACGAAGGTCAAGGAGCCGCTCTCCATATTGGTCAACGAATCTATATTTGGAGTCAAAGAATGGGAGTGCGAAGTGCTCTCCAACCGAAATGTATCCACGTTCATAAAGGAGTTTGTGGTCAAACTGCCCGAGGGCGAACATATGGACTTTAAGAGCGGTAGCTACGCACAGATCAAGATTCCCGCATACGAAGTCAACTACAAGGATTTCGACATAACCAACAAGGAGGGCGCCGATCCCTTCCGTGCCGATTGGGATAAGTTTGGCATGTGGGGTATCACTTCGCGCAACACGGAACCCACCGTGCGTGCCTATTCGATGGCTAACTACCCCGAAGAAGGGAACATTATTACGCTGAACGTGCGTATCGCCACCCCACCGATTGACCGCAACACACATACCTGGGCGGCCGGTATTCCTACCGGTATCGCATCCAGCTATATATTCTCCTTGAAGCCGGGCGATAAGGTTATGATGAGCGGTCCCTACGGAGACTTCCACATCAACGAAGATAGCGATGCCGAAATGCTCTATATTGGCGGCGGTGCCGGTATGGCGCCCCTACGTGCACAGTTGCTACATCTATTCCGGACGGAAAAGACAAAACGCAAGGTATCTTTCTGGTACGGAGCACGCTCGCGCAGCGAAATCTTCTATGAAGAGGACTTCCGCGCTATCGAACGCGAGTTCCCCAACTTTAAGTTCGTAATTGCCCTTAGCGCGGCTCGGCCCGAAGATCACTGGGACGGTCCCACCGGCTTTATCCATCAAGTGATCTACGACAACTACCTGAAGGATCACGAAGCCCCCGAGGATATCGAGTACTATATGTGTGGCCCCGGTCCGATGACCAGTTCCGCAGTGCATATGTTGGATGACTTGGGCGTAGAACCCACGCAGATCCACTTCGATAACTTCGGATAAACGCGCCACATCTTCGGATAAACGCGGCGTAGCTTCGGATGAGTGCGACGTAACTTCGCCCAAGCGCGAAAAGAACTTACCTCACTCACCGAACAGTAATACAGAAGCCTTCGGCAGCCACATTCCCCATGTGCTACCGAAGGCTTCCGATTTTTTCCACCCTTTTCTGATAAGCTCCCAAGCCCTCTCACGAACATACCGCCCGCACCCTACCATCCATTTTCCATCCGCCGCTCTCCTTCACCCACAAATCCACACACGAGCTAGCACACATCTGCGCTCCTTTCCCCACTAACCAACGCATAACTCGTTCCACCGCAGCGCACCTCCGTCCCATTTCCCCTATAGCGATGCGCCCATCCTCCCTGTTTTTTCCTTATTTCTACTGAGAAAACGCCCCACCGCAGCGCACCTTTCCTCACACTCCTCCGCACCAATGCCCCCACCGCAGCGCACCTTTCCTCACACTTCTCCGCACCAATGCCCCCACACCAGCGCACCTTTGTCCTCGTTTCTACGAAGGGGACGGGGTGGCTGTACGATGGGAACGGAGCGGTGCTCCCATACAATCAAATCGTTGCTCCCAAGCTGTCCGAGCGTTTGTACGGAGGTATCCGAGAAAAGTCTATGGGGTATCCGAGGAAAGTCTATAGAGTTTCCCGAAAAAGTCTATAGAGTATTTTCCGACCGCTCCGTACAAACGCTCAGATACCTCCCATCCTCCGCTCCGTTCCCTTCGTACAAACGCTCCGATTTCTTGGGATAGTCAAGCCTTTTATTCGGGAGAATAAGCTTGATTTCAAGGTGAGCAGTGGCTCAATTGTTCGGTACAACCGATTCGTTGCCCTGGAACAGCTACTCAGACATCTAGGAAGGAACGAGCCGTTTCTGCAGGAGAGCGGTTCGTTGCCATAGGATAAATGATTTGATTGCTCAGGAGGAGGGAGCCGATACCCTGGGGTAAGTGCTCGTGTGGCTCGGAAGTGACGGCTCGAGGATAAGTAACGAGTGCTCGGGTGGCTCGGGAGGGACGAGTTGAGGGCAAGCAACGAATGCGCCGGTTGCTCGGCTAAGTCGGTACGCAAGTCGGCTTTCCTCCTACCACTTCGGGGGTAATAGCTCGGCAAGAGATAGGGAGGAGGTAGCGGCGACAAGATAGGCATTTATTCGGCAGAAGGCAGAAAAAGCGTACCTTTGAAGGAAGAAAAAGAAGAAAGAGGCGTACAAGCAAACGGGAATCTATATAAGTTCGAGGGAAACGGGGCGCATCGCGGCTCGGGATTCCTCTGCTCTGCTTTCCCGATGCACTACAGAAACGGACGGCAACGTGTGCAGCAACGAACCGGAGTGTACGCAGAAAAGGAATAGAGACGTATGAGAGATCCCGCAACCCTATCACGATATATTGACCAGCCGCTCTTCCATATGATCGGAACGGAAGCCGACAAGCTCGGCGTAGATGCCTATCTAGTGGGCGGTTACGTGCGCGATTTGCTCCTGGGACGGGCAACGAGTGATATCGATGTGGTATCGGTTGGGCGCGGTATCGACCTGGCGCGAGCCGTGCACGAAGCGTGGGGCAAGGGCGCGCACATCAGCGTTTTTGCCAACTTCGGCACGGCGCAGGTGAAGAAAAGGGGCATTGAGCTAGAGTTTGTGGGCGCTCGGCGCGAAAGCTATAGGCGCAATAGTCGGAAACCTATTGTGGAAGACGGTACGCTGGAGGAAGATCAGGCGCGACGGGACTTCACCATAAACGCAATGGCTCTGTGTCTCAATGCGGGTCGCTTCGGAGAACTGCTTGATCCCTTCTACGGATTGGCGGATTTGCAGGACTGCGTGCTACGTACGCCACTTGATCCGGACGTAACGTTCAGCGACGATCCGCTCCGAATGATGCGCGGTATTCGCTTCGCCTCCCAGTTGGGCTTTTTCTTGGATGAGTACACCTACGACGGTATTGTACATAACGCATCGCGGATCGAAATTGTTTCAATGGAGCGCATTACCACGGAACTGAACAAGATTATGCTGTCACCCAAGCCTTCCATCGGGTTGGAGCTGCTGGAACGTACCGGACTAATGAAGATTCTGCTGCCGGAACTGCTGGCACTGAAAGGTACCGAAATCGTTGAAGGCAAGGGGCATAAGGACAACCTCAACCATACATACGCGGTTGTGGATAATGTGGCGAAACGAAGTGATAACCTCTATTTGCGCTGGGCTGCCCTATTGCACGACATTGCCAAGCCGGTAACCAAGCGATACGACCGACGGACGGGCTGGACCTTTTACAACCACGACTTCGTGGGTGCGAAGATGACGAAAAAAATGTTCCGCAGATTGAAGCTCCCATTGGATCAGCCTTGCAAATATGTAGAGAAGATGGTCGGCCTGCATATGCGTCCGGCGCAACTTGCCGATGAGGGTGTAAGCGACTCTGCTATACGCCGTTTGCTCTTTGATGCCGGGGACGATATCGACGATCTGATGCAACTTGTTGAGGCAGACATAACGAGCAAAAATCCGATCAAGGTACGCCGCTACTTGGATAACTATGCGGTTGTTCGCCAAAAGCTGACGGAAATTGAGGAAAAGGACCGTATCCGCAACTTCTCGCCACCCGTTTCCGGAACAGAGATTATGGAGTACTTCGCGCTCAAACCTTCGCGACCGGTGGGTGAACTGAAGGAAGCGGTGAAAACGGCAATCTTAGACGGGGTGATCCCTAACGAGCATGACGCCGCGTGGAACTTTGTACTCAAGGAAGCGGAAAGGATGGGACTAAAGCCGGCGGACCATGCATAACCACGCGCATAGTACTAAAGCATCGGCACTTCCGTTGGCATTTGCGCTGGCGCTGGCGTTTGCCGTTACGGAGCTGGTGGGTGGCTTACTCTCGTCCAGTTTAGCATTAATTACGGATAGCTACCATGCGGCGGGCGATGCGCTCTCCATCGGCATCGCGTGGATGCTGGAGCGGATTAGCCAACGCAAGGAAGATGCGCGCTTCCCTTTCGGGTACAGACGCTTCTCGCTCTTGGGCGCACTCTTTGTATCAATAATGCTCTGCTTTGCTTCCATCGAGATGATTATCCATGCGGCTGAGCACCTCGGCCCGAACGCTTGTACCACAGAGGCGAAGCCACTCGGTATGTTGCTGGTGGCAATAATCGGCATTTTGCTCAAAGGCTATGCTGCTTACCGGCTTAGCGCGGGACGATCGCTGAACGAACGCGCCGTGCGTCTCCACATGTGGGCGGATCTTTACGGATTGTTTGCCGTTGCCCTGTCGGGTACCGTGATGCTGTTCGTTGAAGTGGGAGCCCTGGATGCGGTTCTTTCAATCCTTATTGCGCTGTGGACATTATGGAATGCCCTCCGAACGCTTTGGCAAACGCTCTACATACTTATGGAAACAACGCCCAAAGGGCTATCTCCCGATGCGCCAGCGCAGCTGATTGTCGGTCTCAAAGACGTAGAGCGGATTGAGAACGTGCGGCTGTGGTCGCTGGATGGAGAGGAACACTTGATGACCCTCGCGGTACAACCCGCTCCGGAGATCTGCTCCGATGTCGCCCGACTTGAATCACTTCGAACGGAGATCTGCCACGCTGTGAGCGCACTGCATATCCGCATCGTGGCGATTGAGTGGCTACACTGAATCACTCTCAGAAACCCTTGCCGTAAAAGGTATATAAGTTTAGGATGAGAGGTATATAGGTTTTGAGCAAAAGGTATATAAGTATCAGACGAAAGGTATATACCTTTTGCTGATGGGAATAGATCAGCTTTTGCGGCCGCAGTAGTCCGCAAAGGAACAGAAGGTGCAGGCATTGAACGAATCGGTCGTTTGAGTGATAGGAACGGTTGCGTCGAACATTTCGTTCAATACGGCTTCAAGCCGATCTTGAAACTAACTAGTTATTAGAAAAGCCGAGTTCCTTTGTTAGGAACTCGGCTCATTTTCAGTTTCGCTGTGGTATATTACGTTTAGTGTACGCGAACTTTGTAACTCTTATTCATATAGGTTACAAGGTAGAAGCCCTCAGGCAACTGAACAGTGAAATTGGTTTGCGTACTTGTATACAGTTGGATTCCGTCTAACGAGTATATAGCTATGGGACTCGCCTGCGGAGTAACTATCGTAAGTGCTCCGAGCCGAGAAATGATGGATGGTACGGACGTTTGGACATCTTCTGCAGCTTGCCCTTCTAACTGAACTACTTTCAGGAAGTCGCACCAACCAACAGCTTTATCATCTTTGTATTTGGCAAGGCTACCTGAGGGAACCTGAAGTTGTGTTTTACGAACCATCTTGTCACTGAAAGGCTCTACATATTCATCATCTTCATCCATAAGTAATTTGGGAGGTTCCTCAGCATAAACGCGCAGCACGCTTTCGGATGAACTTTCCATTGTTTCACAAAGATTGAAGACAGCATCATCAATGTTTTTACAACCCTTGCCGAATGATACGAAGCTTAGCTTTTGGCAATCATCAAAACAACCACAAGGAATAGTTTCTACACCATCAGGTATTTTGATGGAACGGATATTAGTTCCACTAAACGCATATGCTCCTATTGTCTTAAGGGTTGAAGGCAATTCATAGCTGTAGGCACCGTATCCTCTATAATCCTTTTCGACATATTTATTTTCGTACAATACCATCATAGCCTTGGCTCCGATAGCTTCAATGCCTTCAGGAATCTTTATTGGAGCAGTGTCCTTTGTATAAAGTAGAGAAACAAGTTTCTTTTCGGTTTTGTCAAGCAAGCCCCGTCCGTCAAGAATTGTTTCAAAGCGTTTATTTCCTTCAGCCACTTCAAATTGTTTACACCCACTCATTAATATAAATGCTGAACCATCGGCTATTTTTTCAACAGTAGAGGGAATGCGTAGCGTTTTCAGTCCGAAACATTTGTGGAAAGCCTTCGCTCCTATTTCCTTCAAACCTTCGTTCAAAGTGAGCTCTGTGAGGTATTCACAATATTCAAATGCGCCGGTGGCTAATCGTTCTACCGTAGAAGGCAGTACAACAGAAGTAACCGATTTGCGATAACCCGGATACTTGACCACCTCTTTCATATCCTTTGTGTACAAAGCTCCATCGTGATTTGAATAGAGTGTATTTTCGGGATCTACGGTAATGCTTTCAAGATCATAGCACTCAACAAAAGGATCTTTACCTGCTTTCTTGAGCCCTTTCCCAATGGTAAGGCTAGTAGCCGGAAGTATCTTGCTGAAGCAATAATCCCCGATTTCTTCCACTCCATCCGGTATATTGATTGCCTTTAGCCATGTTCCCCAAAAAGCACGATCGCCAATGTATTTAACCGTAAGAGGTATTTTGATCTCTTCCAAGTCAAAACAACAGAAAAAGGCAGCCGGTCCTATTTCTGTTACAGTGTAAGTATTTCCCTTATAGGTAATTGTAGAAGGGATTTCCATATTATCGCGGTACATATCGTCTCCTACTCCGTTGCAAGGTGCTACACCTACGGTCTTTTGGAATTCATCGATCATGTAGTAGTAAAGCTTGTCTACCATGAACTTATCCCTGTAGTTGGGACGAGGTCGCGATAAAGCAGAGGAACCCGCTTTAGTCTCAGTTGGAGAGCTCACATTCGTTTGTGCTCCGATACTTGCTGCTCCGGAAAGAATCAATCCGAGCATTAAAGAAATGGTAATCTTTTTGTTCATATCCTTTACTTTATAAGTTGAACTTTCATCTCCTATGTTTGTAAAGCAAACCTATTGCTCATCTGTTGCCTGCAAATTTAATAATTCAAATGAAAAAAACAACATAATCGAACAAGAATGTACAGAACAAAGCAAAAAGGTATATAAGTTTGGGATGAGAGGTATATGCGTTTCGAGCAAAAGGTATATAAGTTTCAGACGAAAGGTATATACCTTTTGCGACCGAGAATGGGTCAGCTTTTGCGACCGCAGTAGTCCGCAAAGGGACAGAAGGTGCAGGCGTTGAACGAATCGGTCGTTTGAGTGATGGGAGCTGTTGCGTCGAACATTTCGTTCAATACGGCTACAAGCCGATCTTGAAAGCGCTCTTGAAAGCACTCGTCATAATCGGAGGATTGGAATAGGAAGTTATCAATTTTCTTCTTATTCTTTCCGACTCCTAAGCTCAGCACCGCATCATAATCCTCGGGAGCTTTTCTCATTTCGGGCAGTAGGTAGAGTGCCGGGCGAATCGCCTCTTTCGCTCCTTTTGGTTGCTTTGTCGCGATTCCGAGACTATAGAGGAATAACTGCGAGATGCCCTCTGCTCCACGCAACTTCCATATGTTATCCCATTTGGTAAAGGAAGTATCGTCCGCTCCGGTCTTATAGTCAATGATGCGAAGTGGACCTTTGGAACCACCGATCCGATCCAACCGGTCGATAATAAAGTTGAAAGAGACCGTTTTACCGGAAAATTCATAGTTAAAAGTGAACTTTTTCTCTAGATCCACGATGTATAATCCGTCCGTATAGGTTGCGTCGTGTTGCAGGATGGCACGTACGTATTGCAGCGCGGCATCCGCATAAATGCGGTGAATGCCTTTCAGTTCGTTTATTTTTGAGTTAGTTCCGAAGACGATTTCACGATATTTATTTTCAACCTTTTTGGTGAGGTCAGCATCTAAGGACAACATTTTCTTCAAATCGTTAGGCATAAGCATCTTCGATTTATAACCCTCATAGAGCTGTTCCATCGTTTGATGCACAATGAGCCCGAAGTCAATCGGAGTAACAATATCATCGCTTTCCAACGTATCTTCTATACCTTCCACATAATGCAGATAGAAGCGAAGCGGGCAACGCACCCATTTATTAAGCGCACTGGCAGATAGGAATTTTTCCCCATTGTTCGTGAGGTAGGCGTTTAACTTATTGTTTATTTCAGAGGTTCGTTGGATAACGATATTTTTGTTCGGTACGCTTGCCGAAGGAAGTGGCACAAAGCTTTCATTCAAGCGCAAATCGGTTAAATAACGAATCTGCTTGATGTAGCGCGATGGCTCGGAATCGGCATTATCCTCCACAAGGAGATAACAGCGCTGCGCCGTGCCTATCAGACGATAGAAGTGGTATGCCTCAATCTTTTCGCGCGTTCGGTAGGTAGCCAATCCGTATGCTTCACGCAAAGAATAGGGAATGAAACTACTGCCGTGCGGCATTCGACGCGGAAGAATGCCCTCATTGGCATTCACTATTATGAGATAAGGGAATTGTAGTAGACGCGATTCCAGAAAGCCCATTACCTGAAGCCCTTCCAAAGGTTCGCCCTCAAATCCGACCTTAGCCGATTCGGTCAGTTTAAGGATAAGTTTTACCGCTAACGAAATGGGAACATCGTGTCCGATCAAGGGAAGCATATCCTTAATGCGAATCAGCACTTTCCGGTACTGATAGGCAAATTCCGATTCTATTTCGCGATGTTGCGTTAGCTCGTTCGTATCCTTCTGTTCCTCTTCGGGTTCGGATTCGTCAGAAATAAGACTTTCACCATACGTATCCACTAAAGCTACCAGTGCTTCAATAAGCTTATCTGCCGTTAGAGGGGGATTATTGAGCAATGTGACAAAAGAATTTGACGGCAGGGAGGACTCTTCCGTATTTTGGAATAACGTTTGCGGCGTTACCTGCATGTATGGATACTTGAACTTAGACAGAATCTCTTCGCAAAGCTCGGAACCTATATAGGTTTGCGACAAAGGATGGAGTAACAAGCTCTGAAGTTGTTCCGCCATATACACAATGTAGCCTTCTTTGCGGCGACTTCGCTCAAGCAGCTGCAAATAGTAGTAGATCCACGAAGAAATGTTTGCTTGCGACAGGGGAACACCCATCGTTACGTTCAACAACTGACCCTCACTCGCCAAAGCACGGAGCAAAGGAGTGAGCTCGTTTTCGTCCGGACAAATTATCGCTGTTTTCAGGTCGGTAACCGCCTCCGTGTCCTTTTTCTTAATTTGGTCGGATAAATCTTTAGCAAGCATATACCGTGCCGTGGCAGAGCTAACGGATAATATTTCTATTTGAGGCTTTTCCGCGGAATTAGGGGACGATAAAACCTCGCCACCAAAGAAATCCTTGTTTTCTCTTGTTACGCGCTTAATTTCGCTGCCAATAAACCCTTCCGGATTATTTTCCTCGCTGAACAATGTGGGGACTTCTTCCCAATAGAATTGTACCTCATATTCGGTTTCTTCCTTAAATCGATGGAGCATTTTCTTTTGGGCAGGCGTCAATGCGTAAAGGCCGGCAAATACAAAACGCGTTACGTTAGGAAACTTTTTCCTGAATCGCTCGCGAATATCGTCCGTTTTCGCTTCAGAAGCGGTTCGAACAACCATACCATCATAACCGATACACTTGTTCGCAAGTATGGAACAATAACGAGGCAACAGCTTATCCATCATCTCTAAAAACGACAAATAGTTATGCTCCTGCTTCTTGTTATTATCAATATGTCCCCAAAAGGATTCTATCGTCTTTCGTTGCTCGTCCGTCAGATAATCTAAGGTAGATAGCTCGTCCAACCCCTTAATATTGTGGAAGATCTGTTCCCTTGGAACTAATGCATTATCAATATCGTTATAGTCTGTCAATATCTTGGTACACTGATCCAAATAAAGTGTAGCATTTTCAGGTTCAAAAGCTCTATTCTGCTCTATGAACCACTGCTTCATCGTAGCATACAGCATACCGGTAAGCGTTAGATCGTCAGCTTTTGTTAAGCCACTTTGAATCTCACTAAACTCCTGAATAGTAGTAGTGATCGGCGCAAAGCAAGTTTTCCGGATACGCTTGGAAAGTGCGTACTGAAAGAATAGCCCCGCACGCTTGGAAGCAAATACGTAACAAGTTGACGGAAAGTATTTAGGATCAGCTTGATAAGCCTTTTCCGCGAGCATATCTAAGAAGCCTTTTGCCATAGGAATCAATTAAAAAGTAAAATCGTTAATAGGTTATTGCACAAATGTAGTGCCATCCCGGGGAGAATGCTTCCCGAAAATTGCTTTAAATAGCCAAATGCAAGCCCCCAAATCCAAATAGGCAGAAGTTTATCGGGAGCTCCGTGTAGTAGCGCAAACAGTAAAGCGGTAATCAGAATGCCGGCATGAATAGTACCGGTGATACCAATGAGCAAAGGTTGCAATGCCCCTCTCATAAATAGTTCTTCGCAGAAAGCCGCCAACAGCACTACTACCGAAATGCGTAATAGAATGGTGCCTGCGCTTTTATCTGTCAATATTAGTTGTTCGGCTTCAGCTGCCTTACGGCTCATCGCACGAAGATGCGCTCCAAACTCGCCTCCCATATGCTCAATTGCAAGCTGATTCAGTTGCGCGCTGCTCCATAGTGATAATACTAATAGTAACAATCCGAGCAAAAAGACTATTCCAAACGGCAAGCCGAATAACCGCTTCGGGAAGCGAGGTTTGCTCAGCCCCAACCAAGCCGCGCTAACACCACCACACGAAATATAGGCATAAACGTATGTGGATATACCGAACAGAAATAGGGTGTATAAGCCGGATTGCACCAATCTGCGCATCGTTGCATCGGGAACCAAGGCTCCCAGCCACTCCGAAAGAGGAGAAACTAGTGCAAAGCACAGCACAAACGCCAATGCAAGCACAAAAAGTCGGCGAACCGCTTCGTGCTTATCCAAAGGAATTACATTAGGCTTCGTCCGCCTCATCCTGCTTTTTCAATAGATACTCAATTACGATAGGATAATAAAGATATTCTAAGCGATGAATACGTTTGGCAAGCCGTTCGGGAGTATCGTCTGGCAATACTTTACAGCGTGCCTGGCAGAGAATGGTTCCATGATCATATTGCTCATCTACAAGGTGAATGGTTATACCGCTTTGCGCTTCTCCCGCTGACAAAACGGCACGATGAACATGATCGCCGTACATACCTTTTCCTCCATATTTAGGGAGCAATGCCGGATGCAGATTAACGATGCGTTGTGGAAAGGCTGCTAATAATCCGCTGCCTATTTGTCCCAAAAAGCCAGCCAAAACGATCAAATCGATTCTTTCGGATTGAAGAAGCGCCACTACGTTATCACCGAATTTAATTCCCTCCTTGGTAAACGCCTGCGTTCTGATTCCCAATTCTCGCGCCCGTTCTACAGCTTCGCACGCTGCATTATCGGTAATTACTATCGCCACGCATACGCCTGTTCCCTCAAAGTATCGTGCTATATGCACCATATTGGTGCCGTGCCCCGATACAAATACCGCTATTCTTTTTCCTTTTAAACTCATATTTCAGCGCACATTACAACTCTTCTTGTGCAGTTATTTCGCATAAAGTAGCACTAAATAGTGCTCTGCCAAGAAATTATTCCTTACCTTTGTGCAAAGATAGAGGAAAATGCACTACTTAACGGTAATGGCCGTTTCCTCAAAAAACAGAAAAGAACCATAAACGAGAGTAAGAGATCATGACAGAACAGGAAATTCAAGAACAAGTGTTCGAATTGGTAGCCGACAAACTTAGCGTCGAACCGAGCCAAATCACAATGGAAGCCAACTTCACAACCGACTTGGGTGCCGACTCATTGGATACCGTTGAGTTGATGATGGCTTTCGAAAATCAGTTTGATATGACTATCCCCGACGAGGAAGCCCGTTCCATCAAAACGGTGGGTGATGCAGTCGAATACATTAAAAATCACGCTAAGTAACTACAATGGAGTTTAAACGGGTAGTAGTAACAGGCTTGGGAGCACTCACTCCCGTAGGCAACTCAGCTCCCGATACGTGGCGTAGCCTGCTTGAAGGCAAAAGCGGTGCCGCTACGATTACGCTTTTTGATGCTTCTAAGTTCCAAACACGCTTCGCTTGCGAAGTAAAGAACTTTCAGCCCGAAGAGCATTTTGATCGTAAAGAGGCACGCCGTTACGACCGCTATACACAGTTTGCTCTGGTAGCTGCTAAGGAAGCTTTGCAGGATTCCGGGCTCGATCTGGACTCGATGGACAAGGATACGGCCGGGGTTATTATCTCTGCCGGTATCGGTGGACTTCGCACTTTTGAGGAAGAAGTGATGTTGTACGATCCCGAAAGGGGGCCGCGCTTCAATCCCTTCTTTATCCCCAAGATGATTAGCGATATCGCCGCCGGGCTGGTTTCCATCACGTACGGATTCCACGGACCGAACTACTCCACGGCATCTGCCTGCGCCTCCTCAACCAACGCAATCATCGATGCGGCCATAATGATCCGTCTCGGTAAAGCTGAGGTGATGGTGGCCGGTGGTAGCGAAGCTGCTGTAACGGCAGCCGGTATCGGTGGATTTAACGCCATGAAAGCCCTCTCTACGCGTAACGATGAACCGCAAAAGGCAAGCCGTCCATTTAGTAAAAGTCGCGATGGTTTTGTTCTTGCCGAAGGATGTGCTATCCTCATTCTGGAGGAATTGGAGCATGCTAAGGCACGTGGCGCTCATATATACGCTGAGTTTGGGGGATTTGGCTTATCCGCGGATGCGTACCATCTCACCGCAAGCCATCCCGAGGGATTGGGTGCTAAATTGGTAATGCAACGCGTACTTGAGGATGCCAACCTGAAGCCGGAGGATATTGACTACATCAATGTGCACGGAACCAGTACCCCCGTGGGAGACGCTAGCGAAGCGAAAGCTATTTTGAGCGTTTTTGGTGATTCGGCTTACAAATTGAACATTAGCTCCACTAAGTCCATGACAGGCCACCTATTGGGGGCTACCGGGGCTTTGGAAGCATTAGTCGCCGTAAAGGCAGTGGAAGAAAATATCATTCCACCCACTATCAATCACGAAGAGGGGGATGAAGATCCCGATATCGATTCGCGATTGAACTTTACGTTTGGCAAGGCGCAGAAGCGCGAAGTAAGGAACGCCATATCCAATACATTCGGCTTCGGTGGACACAATGCCAGCATCTTGTTCAAAAAGTACACCGAATAACAGAACAGTTTGTACCACAACAAAGAGCGGTGAATAGTGCGGTTACGTACACTTCATCGCTCTCGTTGGATAATTTGTATGCGTCTCTTTAACTTCAGAAAAAAGACAACCGAACAGGCGGCTGTTGCTCCAGATAAAAGACAACTTACCCGTATGCTGGGCTTTACGCCTAAAAATATAGGTATCTATTGCCTTGCCTTTATTGATCCTGCTCTCCACGAGCCGAATGATCCCGAGCGAATTCGGACAAACGATCGGCTTGAGTTTCTTGGTGATGGCATTCTCGGTATGGTGGTGGCAGATTGGCTCTACCACAAGCATCCAGATTGGAATGTGGGGAAGCTCGCCTCTGAGAAATCAGCCATTGTGTCACGCTCGGTGAGCAATCGAATTGCCGGACAACTCGGCATTGGGGAAATGCTTCTCTGCAAACCCAATTCGCCACTCAATAAGGATAGTGCCGGCAATGCATTGGAAGCTATTATCGGTGCCATATTCATCGATCGCGGAATGACCTATGCCAAGCAATTTATCCTTGAAAAGATGCTTCCTCTGTACTACCGAATTGCCAATGAAAACAGCTCTATTGTAATCAATTACAAGGGAGATCTGCAAATCTGGGCGGATAGGCGCAACATCACACTTCACTATAAAACTGAAAAGGGACGCAAAGGCTTTATCGGTACGCTTAGTATAGGCTCAAAGATCATTGCATCCGGTATTGGCAGAACCAAGAAGGATGCCGAGCAAGATGCCGCAAGACTCGCTTGCGCTGAACTCAAAGTACCCTCTGCCTACCACGTAGCGCACCCTTCCGCATCGGCTCACTAAACGAGCCGCCCTACCGCTCCGAAGCACCGCAGTACCTGCACGCTCACACCGCTTACCTTTCCTTTTCTTCCTCCCATCAGAACTAATCGGGATCCATCAGATCTGATCTAATCCGATCGACTCCGATTAGTTCTGATTGATACTGGTTGGGCCTGATTGCCTCCAATAACCTATTAGCAATGTAACTACTGTTACTACTTTAGTTACTAATTAATGCTTTTGGCGTGGGAGGTCCCTCTCACTGGAGCTTAAACAATATGTCAAAGAACGCTGTTTCTCGGGGTGGAACATTGGCACCGCTGTGCTAACCATTCACAGAGGTTATTCATCCACTGACGCTAACGAAATGATACCAGTATCATCAGGTACTAACCGTCCGTGTAGGAAATTATCCAATGAAGCTGATGATTAGCTCTGGATAATGCCCGTCGGCGCTTTTGCCCAGAGGCGATAACACGCTGCCGGAACTCGCTTGCTCCGCGCGTCTACCGCCTATTCCCGGAGGAACGATGCAAAGGTACAACACGGCATACCCCGCAGATGTATTAAAGTGTATCGAAACGTATTAAACTGTATCGAACTGTATCGAAACGTATTATAGTGTATCGTAACGTATCAAAGTGTATTATAGTGTATCGTAGGGCATAGGTGTTTATCGGAACTTATCCGATTTATCAGAATGAATCCGATTAGCTCTGATTGATTCTGATAGCATTTGATTGCTAATAGCATAGCACTGTTATCCCAGAACCACTGAAGCACTGAAGCACTGAAGCACAGAAACTACCGGAAATACCGTAAATAGCGAATCCACTAATTGTCACTTGAACTGCTAAGGCAGCATTAGAATTTGTTGTAGTGGCAGTAGTGGCCGCAAGTAGTGGCAGTAGCGGTAGTAGTAACGCAAGTAGTTAGCGGAAGTAGTTAGCAAAAGAAGCAGCGGCGTTAGGCACAGAAATAAGCGGAACAAGCAGCTATAGCCAGCAACTATGATAGCTGCTAAAGATAGGACAGCAATGAAAGGTATATAACGGCAACTAGAAAAAGAAAGGATAACAAAAAAGAGGCAAGGTATATATAAGCTACTATGAAAAAAGTGGGCAACAAAAAAGAGGCGCGGAATGAGCGTTTCAACGCTTTTCCGTGCCTCTTCAATAAAGATGGCGGCTACCTACTCTCCCACTGTTACGCAGTACCATCGGCGCGATTGGGCTTAACTTCTCTGTTCGGAATGGGAAG
>QWCE01002923.1_pt1 | contig 30158 bp, 36 predicted proteins | sample 1972531 | NCBI WGS metagenome assembly QWCE01 (sample SAMN09866716, study PRJNA288562) | Human gut metagenome isolate term4_stool, whole genome shotgun sequencing... | reverse complement strand
TTTATATGGTCTTAACGACGGAATATCCTTTAGATTAAATAAAGAAATGGAAATGATAAAACCATTAGAAGAAAGTCTAAAATCATCAGAAAAATTAAGCTCAAAGACAACAACTTATTTAAATGGATCCGAGCCTAAGGGCATATCCCCAGTTAAGTCAGATGATGAAACGGAAGAAGAACCAGAAGAAACCATCTATAATTCTTTAGAAGAATTAAGAAAAGCACAACTTCAAAACCTTGCAAATATAAGAGAAGGATTTACAGCTCCACCTGCAATGAGCTTGGATGAAGATTGTGAGACACCTTAAACATAATCCACCCTCTTAAATGCAAGACAAACCATATGAATGCCCTAAGTCAAACTTAGGGTGTTTTTATATTCTATGTTTTCTACATGTTAACTTGGGTATTATTAGTTCAGGAGGTAAATATGAAGAACAATAAAACTATGAAGATAGTACTTCCTATTGTAATAGTGCTTGCACTTGTAGGAATGTACTTTGTTAAGAATAAGGAGAGTTTAAAAACATCTTCTAATGTTGAAACAAATGTTAATTCAACTGAAATGGCAAATGAAGATTCAGAGGGAGACTTTTCACTGGACATTGAAAGTGGTCTTCCAAAGCTTGAAGAGTATGCAAAGGCAGGTCTTCCAGCGGTAATTGACTATGGATCAGATACCTGTCAACCATGTAGATTGATGGAGCCTGAGTATAAAAAGTTTCATGAGAAGATGAAGGGAAAGGCATTTGTAAAGTATGTGGACATTGATGACAACCCAGAAGCGGCAAAGGAAGCTCCAATTCAAGTTATCCCAACTCAAATATTTTACAACGCCGATGGAACTCCTTTTGAACCAAGTAAGGAATTAAGGGAGAAGTATCAACTTCAAATGTACAATCACAAGGTAACAAAAAAACCTATGTTTACAATTCATCAAGGCTTCTTAAATGAAGAACAACTTCTTGAAATTGTAAAGGAAATGGGAGTTGAAGGGTAATGATTCAAAATTGGCTTAGTCAAATTGCACAGATCATTGGAGACAATGTGTGGATAGCGCCGGTACTTGCAATTGTGGCGGGGATTTTAACTTCCCTGACACCATGTAGCCTTTCCATGGTTCCCCTTATAATTTCCTATGTTTCAGGCCTTGAGGAGAGGGACACCAAGAGGGCTTTCAAATACTCGGTGCTCTTTGCAATTGGAATGGCACTGACCTTTGTAAGTCTATCTGTTGTCGCAATGTTGGCGGGAAAATTAATCGGAAACACTTCGAGAACATGGTATATCATCCTTGGAGTGCTAATGATTTTGATGGCACTTCAAACCTGGGGCATCTATAATTTTATCCCGTCAAAAAAACTTATGATGAAGGATAAGAAGAGGGGAAGCATTGGTGCTTTTCTTGCGGGGATTGTCGGAGGTTTTTTCTCATCGCCATGTTCAACTCCAGTTTTAGTTGCACTTCTTGGAATCCTTTCGGGCACGGGAAATATTCTTTGGGGTATATTTTTGATGCTTATGTATTCACTGGGACATAGTTTCTTAATAATTCTTTCAGGAACTTCAGTTGGATATGTAAAAAAGATGAAAAATAGTGAAACCTATTCAAAGGTTGGAAATGTTTTAAATAATATTTTAGGATTTTTAGTACTGCTAATAGGTTTTTATATGTTTTGGAATGCATTTTAAAAGGGATAGCCGAGGCTATCCCTTTGTCCATTAGTCTATATTGATATAGTCATCTTCACTTTTTGAGTTTGTCTTTGGAACTTTTACTTCAAGTATTCCGTCATTTAACTTTGCTTTTAGCCCTTCTTTTTCAACATTTTCAAAGTATAGTGTTCTTGTCATTGAACTGTATTTCATCTCTCTGTGAACATAGTTTTTATCCTTAGAAGTCTCTTCAGTTTCTTCTCTCTTTTCAGCGTCAATTGTAAGTTCGCCATTTTTAAATGAAATTTTTACTTCGTCTTTTTTAAATCCAGGCAATTCTGCTTCTACTAAATATGAATCTTCTAACTCTCTTACATCTACTTTAAAGTTTGTGTTACCTGACAAATTGATATTTTCAGTGAAAAAATCATCCATCATACCATATAGATCTTTAAATTGACCTTGTAATGCGCTTGTCTTTCTTGGTGAAATTTTTTTAAACATAATATCATCTCCTTTGTAGAAGTCTTATCACCTATGATTATTATAGCAAATAGGTCAAAGAAAGTCAAAGTTTTTGTATTTATTTAGTGCAATTTTCAGTGGGGGGATGAGCAATAAATAAAGCACCCCATTTCCAACTCCATGCATTATGTCAAAGTACAGTCCGTTTAAGTAATACACAAAAAAGTTTGATGTCTTTGAAAACATGGCGGCAGTAAATATTGAAATAACAAATCCGTAAAGAATTCCACAAAAAACTGCAAAGATAGTTTGAAGTAGCAAAGAATTTTTAAATTTTTTTATTTTAGAAAGTAAAAAGGAAAGAAATATTATTATGCTGTAGGATAGTATTTGATAAAAGGTCCATGGACCAAAACCAAGATACATATTTGAAATAAAGATTACAAGTGCATTAACTATTAGGGCATCTGTGAGACCCATGTAGATGGATAAAAAAATTAAGATTACAGTTACCGGCTGCACATTTGGCACGGGAGCCATTACAATCCGTCCAAGTACGGTAGCTCCCGTTAAAATTGCCAAGAGTGCAATTCTTTTATTACTCATTTTTTAATTCTTCCAATGTAAAAACAACTTCATCTTTGTCGTGAAGTTCAAATTGATTTGCTCCAACTTCTGCCATTTTACCGTTGACAGTGTATAACCAATACTTTTTTGTTTTCTCATCTTGACTATGTCCTTCTATTGATGTAATGAATCCATCTTTTTCTGAAACTTCTAAATTTCTCTTCATAACATCAAGTAGCTTTTCGCCTTCGTTAAAGCTCAAAGTTTCTTTTTTGAAACTCTCTCCATCTTCAATGAGTTCAATGGTAGCTTGGAGTTTGTACTCATTTGAAGTTGAATCGGTGTTAGAGTTGTTTTTACATCCTACAAATGTAAGCACCACAGTTAATAGTAAAGCTATGCTTAATAATCTTTTTTTCATTTTATCTTCCTTTCTTTTAGTTAAAATAATTTTATCATATTCAAAAGGATATCGAAATAATCCTCATTCATGTGATAAAATAAAATGTAGAAATGTAACGAAAAATTTTGCTGAAAGTAAATGAAATTATAATTGTTTTTCTATTGGAAAAATAAAAAAACTATAGTATAATAAGAAAAATTTACTTAGAGGAGAAAAAATGAAAAAATCTTTTAAAAACTACTTGGCAATAGGCTCCATGCTATTTGGACTTTTCTTTGGAGCTGGAAATTTAATATTTCCTGTTTTGATGGGGCAACTATCAGGAAAAAATTATGTTCCTGCACTTATTGGATTTTTGATAACTGCAGTAGGAATGCCCTTTTTAGGTGTGCTTGCAGTTGGATATAGCAAGTCTGAAGACTTACTTGATATGACGAAGAAGATAGGTAGGGGCTATGGATACTTTTTTACAATTTGCCTATATTTAACTATTGGACCTTTCTTTGCACTGCCAAGACTTAGCACAACATCTTTTGAAGTAGGACTTAGCAGCAATATTTCAGCTGATAAGATGCGAATTGCATTGCTTTTATTTACATTTATTTTTTATTTAGTCGCACTTATTTTAGCTTTGAAACCAAATAAAATTATGACTTATGTCGGTAAGGTTTTAAATCCAATTTTCTTGGTAGTTTTATCAATACTTTTGATTTTTGCATTTATAAAGCCAATGGGAGTTGCAAGTTTACAACCGGTTACAGAAAGCTATACAGCTTCTCCTTTTTCAAAGGGATTTGTTGAAGGTTATAACACCATGGACGTGTTGGCAGCCCTTGCCTTTTCAGTAATAGTTATAAATTCAATAAGGCATATTGGAGTTGATGAACCTAAGGAGATTGTAAAATATACTATAAAGTCTGGTGTGGTTACAGTTATACTTATGGCTGTTATCTATGGATCACTTGTATATATGGGAGCTACAAGCTTAGGAGTGTTAAAACCTGCAGAAAACGGTGGAATTGCACTATATGATATCTCAAGACATTTTCTTGGAAATATGGGACAGATATTACTTGCAACTATAGTTACTGTTGCCTGTTTAAAGACTGCAGTAGGACTTATAACTGCTTGTTCTGAAGTGTTCAATAAAATATTTCCAAAGGTTAGCTATAAAAAATTTGCCGTAAGTATAGCATTAGTGTCTTTTATTATTTCAAATGTTGGATTAAGTCAAATAATAAAGCTATCACTACCGGTTTTAATATTTTTATATCCCCTTTCAATAGTGATGATATTTTTGGAGCTTTCCTCAAAAGTATTTAAAAATGACATGACGGTGTTTAGAATAACTTTGGTATTTACTGCCATTGCGTCAATGTTTGATGTGTTTGGAGTGTTACCAGATGGATTAAAAAATACAAAATTTGTCCAAGGTGGGTTGGAGTTTGCAAGTAAGAACATCCCTTTATATGAAGTATCATTTGGTTGGGTTGTTATAACACTTATAGGATTTATATTTGCATTAATTGTAAGACAACTTAAAAATAAAAATTTACATCTTCTTAGAAATTTAAGTTTGATTCTTCAAGTTATTGCAACTATATTACTGTTCCAGGGAATTTATGATTATTTTGTAAATAGGAAAGATTTATTTATTCCGATATTTGGACTGTTCATATTAATTATATCCATCGGTTTTAGATATATTATTTTAAAGAACAACTTCTATGTTCAGAAATTGCAAAAATCAAAGGCTGCAATGACCATAATTCGATTTGGAACAATACTTGGTTTTTTAGCGCTTTACTTTTTGCCAAATAGTTATTTTATAAATTCAATCATAGGCGGAATTTTATTTAATCTTGGTGTTTTATTAAACGATAGATATTTGAAATACTACACCGAAGTGGAATATAATGAGTATATGAAGAATAAATAAGAATTAAAAGGATGGTATATGCCATCTTTTTTTGGTGGTGAATTATGGAAATAGTAATACTTAATATGTGTATGATTTATAATCCCAATACAAAAGAAGTTTTGGTTTTAGACAAACCGATTAAAGAGGGGTGGGAAGGTTTAACTTTTCCTGGAGGTCATGTTGAACCAGTTGAGTCAATTCATGACTCGGTAGTTAGAGAAATTAAGGAAGAGACCAATCTGGACATAAAAAATATTGAACTAAAAGGTATTGTTCAGTGGTATGATAAGAGCATAGACCAAAGGCTTTTGTCCCATCTCTATTACACCGAGTGCTTTGAGGGAGAAATTATTGAAAACTCTTCAGAGGGGAAACTATTTTGGATGGATCTACAAGAATTTATAGAAATGGAAAATAAATCTGCGTCCATGGATGAAATGTTGGACCTATACATGGGCAAGTGTGAGGAGATTGTTTTTTATTTTAATGGAAAAGAATTGGAAGAGGTAAAGTACTATTAGGAGGTATTTATGACTTCAAATAATATTGATGAATTAAAAGAAAAAATAAAAAAGTCTAATAACATAGTATTTTTTGGTGGTGCTGGAGTTTCAACAGCATCTGGTATACCAGATTTTCGTTCTGCTACAGGCCTTTACAATGAAAAGAACAACAAGGGATATAGTCCTGAGTATATGTTAAGCCATGAGTTTTTTCATGAACACCCAAGGGAGTTTATGGACTATGTTAGAAATAATTTAATCTATGAAAAGGCAAAGCCAAACAATTGCCATTTGGCATTAAAAAAACTTGAAGACATGGGTAAGCTAAAGGGAATTGTAACACAAAATATTGACTCACTTCACCAACTTGCGGGAAGTAAAAATGTAATCGAAATTCATGGAAACCTTCGTGACTACCACTGTGTTAATTGTGGAAAGTATTTAAATTTTGAGGACATGAAGGAGAGAGATTTTTCAATTAAATGTCCAAACTGTGGAGGGGTTTTAAGACCAGATATAGTTTTATATGGAGAGGCACTTGATTTAGAAAATATAAATAATGCCATAAATTTAATTGAAAACGCAGAAATTTTAATTGTAGGTGGATCATCATTAATGGTTTATCCTGCAGCAGGTTTTATAGATTATTTCAGAGGAGATACTTTGGTTTTAATCAATAAAACAAGAACAAACTACGACAGCAGAGCCGACTTCGTGTTTTACGAAGACATTGGAAACACTATGTCACAGCTTGTTAATATCCAGCTATAAATAATAGGTATAACCAAAACACGGGTATTTCATTGACAATACTCGTGTTTTTTTCTATACTCAAATCATTAATTTCATAGACCTTTAGGGAGGACGAAATGATAGAGGTAAAAAATCTTACTAAGGAATTTTCTTTAGAAGACAAAAAATTTAAAGCGGTAGATGATGTTTCATTTAAAGTAGCTGGTGGTGAGATTTATGGAATCATCGGTTTGAGTGGTGCAGGAAAATCTACTCTTGTAAGATGTTTAAATAGACTTGAAGAACCAACATCGGGAACTATATTGATAGATGACAAGGACATCACTTCAATGACAAAAGAGGAGTTGTTGAAAGAACGTAAAGATATTTCAATGATATTTCAGTCATTTAATCTATTCAACCAAAAGACGGTTTTTGAAAACATAGCATATCCCCTTGAGATAGCAAACACACCTAAATCTGAAATAGAAAGCAGAGTAAATAAACTTTTAGAATTTGTAGATTTAACAGAAAAGAAAAATTCATATCCTTCAGAAATATCTGGTGGACAAAAGCAAAGAGTTGCCATAGCAAGGGCAATTGCAACAAGACCAAAAGTACTACTTAGTGATGAAGGAACGTCAGCTCTTGACCCGGCAAACACAAAACAAATTCTTGAGCTATTTAGAAAAATTGTAAAAGAACTTAATACCACAATAATAATGATTACTCATCAAATGGAAGTGGCAAAGGACATTTGTGACAGAATTGCAGTAATGGAAAATGGAAAGATAATTGAAGAAAATACTGTAAAGGGACTTTTTGCTAAGCCAAAGAACAAGAGGACATTGTCCTTTATAGAAAACTTAATTGAACCGGATGAGTCCTTTTCATGGAAGAATCTTGAAACGAAAGGTAAACTACTTAGACTATCCTATGACGAAGAAAATTCTAAAAAGCCAGTACTTTCAAATTTAATAAAAAACTTTGATGTACCAATTAATCTAATTCAAGGGAAGATAAACTCAGTTATTGGAGATTATCTAGGTTATATGATTATAGAAGTCTTAGGTGACAATGAAGAAGTTGGAAAGGTACTTGACTACCTTGAAGAAAATAATGTGAAAGTGGAGGTGTTGTAATGAGTTTTAAAGAGATATTAGATTTAGTAGTACCAGAGACCTTCACTACATTATACATGGTTTTTGCAACAGCACTTATATCCATAGCAATAGGACTACCACTTGGAATAGTACTTATGATAAGTAGGCCAGGAGGAATTAAAGAGATGCCTAAGCTCTACAAAGTGCTTGATGTAATTATAAATGTTTTTAGATCAATTCCATTTGTAATACTAATACTTCTTGTAATACCACTTGCAAGACTACTAATTGGTAGATCAACAGGAACACAAGCTTCAATACTATCACTTTCAATAGCTACTATTCCATTTGTAGCAAGGCTAATGGAAGGATACTTCTTATCCATAGACAAAGGTTTAATAGAAGCAGCACAGGCAATGGGTTCAACAAATGGACAAATAGTTAAGAAGGTAATTATACCAGAGTCAATGCCCTTGGTTATTTCTGGAATTACAATGACAATCATAAATATAGTTGGTTATTCAGCAATGGTTGGTATCCTTGGTGGAGGAGGCCTTGGACAACTTGCATATAGATATGGCTACCAAAGAAGAATGTACAATGTATTATTAGCATCAGTCTTTGTAATTATAGTTATTGTTCAAATCGTACAGCTTTTAGGTAGTTTCATAAGTAAAAAAATAGATAAAAAATAAAGGAGAGAAATATGAAAAAGAAAATTTTATTAGGGGCATTAGTGCTTTCACTATTTGCCTTCACAGGATGTAAAGATGGAAGTGGAAATACTACATCAACAGGAGCAGCTGCAGACTCAGGAGCAGAAAAAGAAGTAGTAAAAGTTGGTGCGTCAGCTGTTCCACATGCAGAAATACTTGAAGGATTAAATGAAGAGTTTGAAAAAGAGGGAATTACAGTGGAAGTTGTTCCATTTGATGACTATATTATGCCAAATACTGCCCTTGAAGAAAAGACAATTGATGCAAACTTCTTCCAACACAAACAATATTTGGAACAACAAAAGGACGAGTTTGGATATGACTTTGTGGTGGCTGGAGAAATTCACTCAGAGCCAATGGGAATATACTCAACAAAATACGAATCTTTAGATGAAATTCCAGATGGAGCAGAAGTAATCATTCCAGATGATGTTTCAAACGGAGCAAGAGCACTACAACTTTTAGAAAAACAAGGTCTTATTAAATTAAAAGACAGCAACGACATTAAAGCAACTGAAAAAGATATTGTAGAAAATCCAAAGAACTTAAAGTTCACAATTGTAGAAGCTGCAAACATTGCAAACACATACCAAGACGTGGATCTTGGAGTTATAAACTCAAACTACGCACTACAAGTAAAACTAAATCCAGTAGAAGATTCACTTGCAATTGAAGGAAATGACACTCCTTTCGTAAACTGTATAGTTGTTAGAAATGGTGATGAAAACTCTGAAAAGATTAAGAAACTTGTAAAGGTATTAACTTCAAAAGAATGTGCTGACTTTATAAAAGAAAAGTACAATGGAGCTGTTGTTCCTGCATTTGAATAAAAAATTCGTCATAAGTATTAAATACTCCTCATGAATACAAATTTTTATTTTGATTAAGATGATATATAAAAAAGAAACTGTCAAGGAATATTATTTCCTAACAGTTTCTTTTACTTTTATATTATACTAAGAAATATACCAATTTTTTACACAACTAATTGGAAATACTCAAATTTTTTTCCAAAATAAATTCTCTTGCTCCTTTAAAATCTTCATTATTATAGAACTCAAGTAATTTATCTTTATACTCATCAGTAACATCTTCATTTTCATTATTTAGAATTTTAGTATTATTATCTTCAGCGAGTAAACTTAAATATTCTTTTAAAGTACTATCGTCTGTTGGTTGTTTATTAACATAATCTTCCACTATTTTTTCATTACTTGCATTGTTATAATTTCCATTTTTAAAAAGCTTGAAAGCTAAAAAACAATTTAGTAAAAGTGAAATTATAAGTAATACAACTAATATTTTTTTCTTATCATTATTCATTTAACCACCTGCTAAAAACGTTAATTTACAATGAATCAGTATAACTTACTGTATCTTTAGGGAAATTTACAGTGCCACTAATAGTTACTCCACTTTGTTTAATATTCATCGTTGCTTTCATAGTATATGATGCAGTATATTTTGCACCATAGCTTCCGTTTTTAATTCCAGTAGTTGTTACACCACTTAAATATGGTTTAAATCCTGAGCCAAACCTTGCGACTTCTATAGAAAGTGTTGGCTTACCTACTGATACCACTACTTTTCTGTTTTGATCATAATAGAATGTGCCAGATAACCTAACAACCCATTCTTTTTGGATGCTTCCATAATTAGTAGATCTATAGAGTTTATAAAATGTTTTTGAACTATTTTTACCTAAAGATGCTCTTGTTGAAATGCCATCATACCAAGATAAAGATAATTTATTATCTAAAAGATAATTTTTTAGTTCTGATAAATTGTCATCATAATAAAGTTCTAATACTTTTGCTTTATGGGATGCAGTTACATTATTACCCAAATTATCATGTATTTCTGAAAACCTTTTATTAACGAAGTTGTCCATGGATTGTTTTATCAACGAGTTGTCATTTTGTAATGCTCCATCATAGTTTGCTTTAGCAATTTGAGGACTTGCGATTAAAAACATCGCTAAAATTAAGCTTATAATTTTTTTCATTTTTTTGCTCCTTGTTGAAATTGTTTTCACTCGAGTGTATAATTATATTATCATGGATATATAAATATTTCATCCAAATATATTAATTTATTGTTTTTTAACTATTATAATAGTCACAAGGAGTTTATTATGCAAAAAGAAATAAAAAATAATTTAAAAAATGTTGCTTTTAAAAACTTTTCTTCATATGATGAATTATCAGAGATATCAGGAATTTCAAAAAATACTATTTCAAATTTATTAAATATTGATGACTCAAATCCAACTGTTCGAACTTTAGAAAAATTGTCTTTTGCTTGTGGTCAAGACTTAATAAAATTATTTTACATAAATGGTAGCTTTAGAAATTCAATTGTAAGAAAAATTAGTAGATGTATTTTAGTAGAAAACTACGAATTGGCTAATCAACATATAAAAGAATTTTATTCTATACTAAACTCAGTATCTCCAGAAAATAAGGATGCAAGCCTATATTATTATTATAAAAAATATGAAAAACTTTTTAACTTTTATTTTTCACAAATACATGTTGAAAATTTCAATTTTCAAAATTTCGGAAATGATTTCAAAAATACGTTTAGATTGGAGTTGTTAAGTAATAAAATTAAAACGTATGATTATTTTGTAAGAGATATTTATTATTTTAGTGGATTAATATTATATCGTAAATCATCTTTGGAAGAAGCCAAAGGTATTTTCACAAGACTATTAGACTTTGATGTATGTGATGATACATTTTTAGCTTGTAAGATTTCACTTGCTAAAATACATCTGAAATTAAAAGATTACCAAGTTTGTATTGATATTTGTAATGAAGCTTTGAGAATTTGTGTTTCATATAATTTTTGTTTTGATATTTTAGAGGTTTTAAAGATAAGAGACGAAGCACAAGAAAAAATTTTAAGAAAAAAACTATTAAAGGAATTCAACGATTTTCGTTTGGATATTTTAAAGTAATTATGTAAAATCTATTTTTCAAGTTTATAAATAAAGTTTCTTACCTCTGCACGTTAGACTGAAGACGTAAATAAGTTTACCTCAGTTAGTCTTCAATCTGAATCTTATTAAAGATAGGCTAAATATGTGCAGAATGAAATAGCATATTGAGATGCTTACTGGTATAACTTGAGTTATTGATGATTAAAAAAATCAACCATTTGATTTGTGGACATGATTGAAGTTTTTATTGAATTTAAAAGTGCACTCATTGCATTTTCAATTTCATCTATTGGTATAACTGAAAAACCAAGAAGCATTGTGGGGTTTTTCAATTTTTTATTATAGTAGTAGTTGTCAAGCATTTCTATCTTAATTTTATTTTCATTCAAATTCTCTTTAAGTTTAACTGTGTCAACGTCTTCATTAATTTCTAAAATCATATGAAGCCCCGAGTCCATTCCATACACCTTTAGATTCATATCACTATTTTCGATGCATTTTATAATCAGTTCCATCTTCTGTTTGTAATGGGTTCTTGTTTTATTTAAATGCTTATAAAACTCTCCTTTTGCCATCCACTTTGCAAAGGCTTCTTGAGTGAAGTTTGAAACGGGACATGGATATATATTTTTTATCTTTTCGTATTTTGAAATTAAATCTTCAGGAAGTATCATATAGGATATTCTAAGCCCTGGAGAAAATGACTTTGAAAAAGATCCCATATAGATAACCCTTTGGTTAATGTCCACAGACTTTAGTGCAGGGATTGGCTTACCACGATATCTAAATTCTGAGTCGTAGTCATCTTCAATAATGAATGAATCGTAGTCCTCAGCCCACTTCAATAACTCCAGACGTTTTTTCATTGGGTAGATGATACCACTTGGGAATTGATGTGATGGTGTTATGGTTACAAGATCTATTTTTTTATCAATCAGTTCATCTATATTTATTCCATCTTCATCTAAAGATATGGGGTAGTATTTAAATTCCGTTTGACCGATATACTTTGCAATTCTTTGGTAGCCTGGGTCTTCAAGTCCAAATACGGAAGAACTTTTTACAAGATTAAAGAGCAGGTGATATAAGTATTCTGTTCCAGAAGAGATTATCATTTGGTTAATTGAACAGGAAAAGCCCCTTGAGGAAAAAAGATAGTCTCTAATTGATTGTCTAAGATTTAGTGAACCTTCAGGTAAACTTCTCTCAGTGAATACTGAAATATTTTTTGAAACCTCTTTGAAGGTCTGTTCAAAACTTGCTGTATCAAACATTTCTCTGTCCACACCCGCATATGAAAAGTCATATTTATATTCTTTCTTTGTGACTTTTTCTTCGGATTTATATAAGGTTTTAACAGGTCTAATGGGAAGTTGTAATTTTTCTACAAAGTGTCCACTTCTTTCCACAGAATAGATGTACCCTTCCACTAAGAGCTGTGTATATGCTTTGTCCACAGTGTTTTCGGAAATATTTAAATGTTTTGCAAGTTTCTTTTTTGACGGAAGTTTTGTTCCCGGTTTTAGCGTCTTGTCATAAATTTTTTCAACAATGTATTCATAGAGCTGTTCATATAAAAAGCTGTCGTTGTTAAAATGTATTGTAAATAATTTCATTGTGACCTCCAAGAGTTAATATAACTGACCCCATTGAAAAAGTCAATTCTGCTACTACAAAAGGGTACAAATTGCTGGTAAGATTTTATTTAGCGAGGAAAATAAATAATAAAGGGTGGTAATGATGAAAAGTACAAAAAGTACAAAAAAATTAGTTTACACAGCACTAATGATAGCGCTTGTAACAGTTGGGACAATGTTTATTAGAGTTCCATCGCCAAGGTCTGGTGGATATTTAAATTTAGGAGATGCCTTTATACATCTAAGTTCATTTTTCTTTGGACCATATGTTGGGATGCTTGCAGGAGGACTTGGTTCTGCACTGGCAGATGTAATAGGAGGCTATTCTCACTATGCAATCTTTACGTTGATTATAAAGGGTATGATGGGATATTGTGTTGGTTATGCGCAAAGAAAGAGAAAAGGAATAAATAAAACTACAATTTTATCGCTTATCATAGCGGAACTTATTATGGTAATTGGATATTACTTTACAAATATGTTCTTTTCAAAAACTATCTTTGTAGGAATTGCATCTATTCCTTCTGATATGCTTCAAGGTGCCTTTGGAATAATTCTATTCTTAATTATGGCAAAGAGTTTGTCCTTTGCAGGAATTGACAAGATAATAGAAAAAGAAAAATAAACTCTCCTTTTGCAAATTGCTTGAAAAAACTAATACCATATAGTAAAATTAAAGCAATTGAATAAAACGTTGAACAGAAGAAACCTTTGATTCGAGATTAGAGAGCCGTCGCTTGGTGAAAGACGGAGGAGATAGAAGGGGAAATGGCCTGGGAGTTTAAAAAAATGAGGACTGGAAACAGTTGAATTAGAGTGGTACCACGAATAACTTCGTCTCTATGCAGATGAAGTTTTTTTATTGTTTAAATGGAGGAGAAAATGAGCAAAAAATCATATTATTTAACTACACCAATATATTATCCAAGTGATAATCTTCATGTTGGTCATACTTACACAACAATTATTGCAGATACTTTGAAGAAGATTAAGAAGATGCAAGGTTATGATGTATTCTTTACGACAGGAACAGATGAACACGGTCAAAAATTACTTGAAAAGGCAACTGAGTCTGGAGTTACTCCACTTGAGTACATTGACCCAATTGTTGAGTCTGCAAAAAAACTTTGGGAAAAACTTGGAATAGATTATGATGCATTTGTTAGATCAAGCTCAAAAGAACATGAAAAAAATGTTCAAGAGATTTTCCAAAAGCTTTATGACAAGGGCGAGATTTATAAATCGGTTTATAAAGGAAATTACTGTGTTCCATGCGAGGCATTTTGGACAGAGTCTCAACTTGTTGATGGAAAATGTCCTGACTGTGGAAGACCAGTTGAATATCATGAAGAAGAAACTTATTTCTTTAGACTTTCAAAGTACACAGACAGAATTATAAAATTATATGAAGACAATCCTGAGTTTTTACAACCGGACTCAAGAAGAAAAGAGATGATAAATAATTTCTTGAAAGATGGCTTAGAAGACTTATCCGTTACAAGAACTTCTTTTGACTGGGGAGTTCCAGTTCCATTTGATGACAAGCATGTTATATATGTGTGGATAGATGCGCTTTCATGTTACCTAACAGGGATTGGCTATGGACAAGATGAAGAAAAGTTTAAAAAGTATTGGCCGGCAAATGTTCACCTTGTAGGTAAGGAGATAGTTAGATTTCACGCCATAATATGGCCAGCACTTCTTATGGCTCTTGACTTGGAACTTCCAAAGTCAATTATGGCACATGGATGGATTTTATTCGATGAAGACAAGATGTCTAAGTCAAAGGGAAATATTGTTTATCCTGAACCTATAATCGACCTATATGGCAAAGATGCATTAAAGTACTTTATACTAAGAGAGTTTGTTTTCGGAAATGATGGTAACTATACAAATGAAAAATTCTTGCAAAGAATAAATTCAGACTTAACCAACGATTTAGGAAATCTTGTTTCAAGGACTGTAACCATGGTTGAAAAGTATTTTGGTGGAGAGATTCCAGCTCCTTCAAAGACAGAAGCAATTGACGAAGACCTTATTGATGTGGCAAAGAGTACAATAGGTGAAGTTGAAAAATATATTGACGAAATGGCATTTAGCTCTGCCCTTGAATCAATTTGGAAGTTAATAAGAAGAACAAACAAATATATTGATGAAACAGAACCATGGGTTCTTGGAAAAAATGATGATAAGGAAAGACTTTCAACTGTACTTTATAATTTGATGGAATCACTAAGAATTGTAAATATTTTAATCTATCCATTTATTACAGACACAGCTCTAAAGATTAAAGAACAAATCGGTCAAGATGAAATAAACTGGGAAGATGCAAGAGAATTTGGTTTAACAAAGTCAGGAACAAAAGTTAAAAAGACTGAAAATCTATTCCCAAGACTTGACGTAAAAAAGGAAGTTCTGAGACTTACTGAAGAAAATAAAAAGCTGATTGAAAAGAGAAAACAAGAAAAGATGGTAAAAGAAGTTGTAAAGGGAAAACCTGAAATAACTATTGATGACTTCGACAAGGTGGAATTAAAGGTAGCGAAGATAATAGAAGCAAAAAATCATCCTGATGCAGATAAATTGCTTGTATTAAAAGTAAAAATTGGCGAAGAAGAAAGACAAATTGTATCAGGAATCAAAAAATGGTACGAACCAAGTGACTTAATCGGCAAAAAAGTTGTGGTATGTACAAACTTAAAACCAGTTAAACTAAGAGGTGTTGAGTCAAAAGGCATGATACTTGCTGCAGCAAATGATGACGAATTTACAATAGTTTCAACACTACAAGATATAGATGACGGAGCTGTGATATCATAATGAAGCAGATGATTGACAGCCATGCTCACTTGGACGAAGAGAGATTTGATGAAGACAGAGACGAGCTTATAAAATCTCTAAAGGAAAATGGAGTAAGTTATGTTATTAATCCAAGTTCAGATATGGCGACAAGTATAAGAGTTGTAGAACTTTCAAATAAATATGAAAATATATTTGCTGCAGTGGGAATTCATCCCCATGATGCGGAAGGCTTAAAGGAAGAAGACTTAGATGAATTAAGAGAGCTTTCAAAGAATGAAAAAGTTGTAGCCATAGGTGAGATTGGACTGGATTACTACTATGACAACAGCCCCAGAGAAATTCAAAAAGAAGTTTTTAGAAAACAACTACAGCTAAGTCATGAACTTGACCTTTCTGTAATTATTCACACAAGAGAAGCCATGGGGGACACCTACGATATATTAAAGGAATTTGAGGGCAAGGTTAGAGGCGTTATGCACTGCTACACAGGGTCAATTGAAATGGCAGAAAATTTTATGAAAATGGGATTTTATATTTCAATTGCAGGGCCGGTAACTTTTAAAAATGCTGTAAATGTTAGGGAGATGGCAAAACAGATTCCCCTTGAAAGGCTTTTAATTGAAACCGACTCTCCGTATCTTGCGCCAGTACCAAATAGAGGAAAGAGAAACGACCCTACTAATGTAAGATATGTTGCAGATATGCTTTCAAATTTAAAAGAAATTCAAATTGATAAGATAATAGAAAATTCAAGAGAAAATACGGTAAAACTATTTTCACTAAAAGGTGTAGTATTTGATGATTAAAGAAGTAATTGTGGTTGAGGGAAAGGATGACGTAGCTGCTGTTAAAAGAGCAGTGGACTGTGAAATTATAACTACAGACGGACATCACTTTCCCAAAGATCTTTTTAAGAGAATAAAAAAAGCCCAAGAGGAAAAGGGAGTTATAGTCTTAACAGATCCAGACTATGCTGGAGAAAAAATTCGTAAGACCATTAACAAAGCAGTACCTGGTGTTAAAAATGCTTTTCTTCCAAGGGATCTTTCAATAAAAAATGACGACATTGGAATTGAAAATGCAAAGCCAGAAGATATAATTGAGGCACTAAAAAATGCAAAGGCGGTTTACGAAAGTCCACGAGCGGAGTTTACATTTCAAGATTTATTTGAATATGGAATTGTAGGTCCAGATTCAAAGGACCTAAGAATATTTTTAGGTAAGGAACTATCCATAGGATACGCAAATGGAAAACAGTTTTTGAAAAGATTAAATAATTACAATATTGAGAGAGAACAATTGGAGGAGAAAATTTTAAAGTATCATGGAAAATAGACTATATCAAAGTTCATACTTAGCCGAAATTCTAAAAAAATTTAACTTCAGCTTCTCCAAGAGTCTTGGTCAAAATTTTTTGATTGATGGAAATATTGTAAAAAATATTGTGGAGAAGTCTGGAATAACAGATGAGGACATCGTTCTTGAAATCGGCCCGGGATTTGGAACCCTAACAGAGGAGCTTGCATTGAATGCAAAAAAAGTTATTGCCATAGAAAAGGACCATAGACTTATGGAGGTATTGGACTATACACTTCAAAACTATGACAATGTAAAGATAATCAACGAAGACTTTTTAAAAATTGACTTAGAAAAAATATTTATCGAAGAAGCACAAGGGCAAAAACTAAAAGTGGTAGCAAACTTACCATATTACATTACGACTCCCATTCTTGAAAGGATAATAGAAAATAAAAATTATTTTTCAACAGTTTCTGTAATGGTGCAAGAAGAGGTTGCAAGAAGGGTTGTAGCTTCACCAAACAACAAGGACTATGGGTCACTGACTCTGTATTTAGAATACAATTGTGAAAAGGAAATACTTATGAAGGTTCCAAGAACTGTATTTATGCCTAGTCCAAAGGTTGATTCTACCATCCTCTATCTTAAACTTGTTCATAGGGATTTGGATGTGGACGAAGATTATCTATTCAAATTTATTAGATCTGGATTTACCAAAAGAAGAAAAAATATTATGAACTCTTTGAGTAAAGGTTTTGTAAATGTATCGAAAGAGGAATTAAAAGAGATACTTTCAAGTTTAGAGTTGTCAGGAAACCTTCGGGCAGAAAATCTTTCACTACAAGATTATATAAACATTACAAAAAAATACACTGAAATGATTAAATAAAAATCCTATGGGTATAATTATTTTGAAAGGAGTGTATTAAAATGAAAAACGTAGTAGTATATTCAAGTAACACTTGCCCTTATTGTGTTGCGGCAAAAGATTTTTTAAAGAGTAATAATATAGAGTTTGAAGAAAAAAATATTTCTACTGATACAGACGCAAGAATGGAACTTATGAAAATGGGGCATATGGGAGTTCCTGTAATTATAGTTGACGAAGAAGAAATAGTTGGATTTGACGAACCAAAATTAAAGCAATTATTGGAAATAGAATAGAGATGAGGAGATAGTTCTCCCTTCTCTTTATTATGTATAGGGAATTTAAGCATTTAATTCCCTAATTAATTTGTCAATATCCAATCCGTGAACAAGTGCCGCTTCTTCCAGGGTCTCTTTGATACTTGAAGGGCATTCTATACAAGGCATACCATTATCAACAAGAATTTTAACGGCATCAGGATAGGACTTAATCAAATCTGTGATTAGAATATCCTTTGTTATCATAATTACGACCTCCTAATCATATGATAATACAATTAAAACATAAATTCAAACATACATAGGAGGAGATAAAATGAAAGTTAGTGTAACAGATTCTGCCGTATCATATTTAAATAAAATACTTGAGAATACAGGAAAGGAATATTTAAGATTTGACATTGGAACAAGTACTTGCTGTGACTATGTATTTACACTTTCACCAAGTGAAAAAACCGATAAAGATGTTGTAATCGAAAGTCAAGGTTTTAAATTTTTGATCCGAGATGAAATAAAAAATGTTTACGAAAATGCAAAAGTAGACTATGTTTCAGAAGGTTTTTCAATGGGGCTCAAAGTTGCTTTAAGTTAGTACCAAACTTTCTTATTGTTTGACTTTCCTTGGTAAATATAATATAATAATGGAGTATAGTTGACTTTATTTACAGAAACTTAACGCATTATTTTTAGATATGCCGTAGGAGGGATATTATTGTCTAAGTACATGAGTTTGGAAGTCTTGAGGAATCAAGTTGAGGAAAATATCGGTAAGAAGGTTGTAATCAAAGCCGATAAGGGACGTAATAAGATTATTACAAAAACCGGAGTTATTGAAAATGTGTTTCCAAGTTTATTCACAATAAAAATAACTAATGAATTTGAGCAAGAAAGGACAATTTCATTTACTTATTCAGATTTGCTCACATCAACAGTAGAATTACAACTATGCTAATACAAAAACGACTTAAAGGTCGTTTTTTTTACCATAAGTTAATATGGAGATAACAATGAAAATAAAATCATATGGAAAAATCAATCTCTCTTTAGAAGTTTTAAGTAAGAGGTATGACGGATTTCATAATATAGATACTATAATGCAATTTGTAGATGTATATGATGAAGTAGAAATAGAGTCTACAAATTCAAATACAATTGAAATAGTCTGTGACGAGGAAGGCTTTCCGAAGGATGAAACCAATCTCATATATAAGGGATGGGATGCATTAAAAGTTTTTTATGATGGTAATCCAGGTGTAAAGGTAAAAGTTTTAAAAAATATGCCTATTGCTGCGGGCATGGGAGGAGGAAGCTCCAACTGTGCCTGCGTTATGGAAGCATTAAATAAAATTTGGAAACTTAGTTTCAGTAAAGAAAAACTTCAAGAAATTTCTAAGAACATCGGTTCAGATGTTCCATATTTTTTTGAAAATAAAACTTTGAGGGCAAAGGGAAGAGGATTTGACTTCTATGATATGATAGAAATAGAAGACATACCAATACTCATTATCAATAATGGATGTAAAGTTTCCACTCCCTATGTCTATTCGAAAGTTGAATTAGCAAAAGAGGAGAAAATGGACAAGTTGATAGATTCTTTAAATAGAGGAGAAATCAAAAAAGAATTTTTCTTTAACAGCATGACCAAGGTTTCTTCAGAAGTCTGCCCAGAAATTTTAGATATCATAAAAGATATGTATGATTTGAATGCAAAAGTTTCATTGATGTCAGGGTCAGGTTCGACGGTTTTTGGAATATTTGGTTCATACAGAGATTGTAATAACGCATACAATCTACTAAAAGATAAGTATAGATATGTTTTTAATACGAAAGCGATTAGGAGAGAATATGAAGGGTAGAGCTATTGGAATATATGATTCTGGTTATGGGGGACTTACTGTACTCAAGGAAATGCTAAAGCTTGCTCCAAATGGAAATTATATTTATTTTGGTGACAATAAACGAGTTCCCTATGGAGATAAAACTAAACAGGAGCTTGTTGATATTTCTAAAAATGTTATAAAATTCTTTGAGAAAAAAAATGTAAAGGCTGTAGTCATAGCTTGTAACACCATATGTGCGCAATCTCTTGAAGAGCTTAAAAAAATTACTGATATTCCACTTATTGGCATTGGAGATATGGGTGCAAAGGGAATTTTACGAGAAACTGAAAATAAAAAAGTTTTAGTCCTTGCTACTAAGAGCACTGTTCAAGCTGGACTCTATAATAAATGTGTTAGTAAACTGGATTCTGAAGTAGAAGTTAGAGGGGTGGGTTGTTCAAAGCTCGTTCCAATTATTGAATCAGAAGAAGATTTTGATGGGAAGAGAGAAAAGATTTTAGATGCTTTAAATAAATATAAATTGGAAGTGGAAGATTTTCCATTTGACACAGTAGTTTTAGGATGCACCCACTACCCATATATCAAAGACGAGATTAGAGAAGTTTTTGGAATGGATAAAAAAATTGTCAATCCATCCTTTGAACAGGCAAAGGAAGTGGTTCGAATATTTTCAGAAGAGTTAAATCGAGCTGATGGCGAACTTGAGTTTTTTACTACAGGAGATGTAAATTCTTTTAAAGGTTTTGCTACAGAATATCTTGATGAATCAGATATAGAAGTACATAAATTTGATTTTTAGGAGGAAATATGAAGAAGATATTAGCGTTATTTTTAAGTATACTAATGCTTACTTCCTGTGCCACTAAGCCAGAAAACAAAGAAGGCACATCAACAAAGGAAGAAGGCAAAAAGGTAGTTTATACATCTTTTTATCCAATAGAATTTGCAACAAAGGAAATTGTAAAGGACAAGATGGAAGTTAAATCCGTTATCCCGGCAGGTGTTGAAGTTCACGACTGGGAACCATCTCTTAAGGACATGGAAAATTTAAAGGAATCAAAACTTGTGCTTATTAATGGACTTGAGCTTGAATCTTGGATAGAAGATGCAAAAAAGGTTGTTGATAATGATAAGATTGTAGACCTTAGTGGTGGAATTGATTTAATAAAAGCGGATGAAGATGACCATGATTACGAAGATGATCACGACCATGAAGATGAACACGATCATGATCATGAGGAAGAAGAAGGACATGGACATCATCACCATCATCATGGAGAATTTGATCCCCATGTATGGCTTTCACTTAGAAATTTCCAAATCGTTTCAAAAAACATCTGTGAAGCTGTTTCAAATGTGGACCCAGAAAACAAAGAATTCTATGAAAAAAACTATGAAGAATTTAAAAACAAATTGGATGAACTTGATAAGAAATACGCAGGTGAATTTGAAAAGAATAAGGGAAAACATATAATTGTTCCCCACGAAGCCTTTGGATACATGGCAAGAGACTACGGTCTTGTTCAAATTCCGATTGAAAACTTAACTTCAGACTCTGAACCAGATTTAAAGACAATCGCGGATATTGTTGACACTGCAAAGAGTGAAGGAATAAAGACAGTATTTTATGAGGACGAAGATTCTGGAAAAGTACCTCAAACCATAGCAAAAGAAATTGGTGGCAAGGCAATGCCGATTCACACCTTAGAGTTTATTACCGATGAGCAAGAAAAAAATGGAGAAAATTATTTAACTATGATGGAAGAAAACTTTAAAAACATTTTGGAGTCCTTTAAATAATGAATAAGATTATAGAATTGAAAGATCTCTCTTTTGGATATAAGAGCGATCTTTTATCAAATGCAAACCTTAGTATAAACGAAGGTGAATTTGTAGGAATAACTGGAGACAACGGAGAGGGAAAGACTACTCTACTAAAACTTATTCTTGGACAACTTAAACCAAACCAGGGAGATATTATACTTGCTAAAGATAGTGACGGAAAAAAAATTACCGTTGGATATTTAGAGCAGAGGCTTTCAGAAAAAAATCTTTCTTTTTCAATTACGCCAATGGAAATAATCTCTTTAAATCTATATGATGAAATGGGAATTTTTAAAATTCCGAATAAGAAAATAAAAGGCAAAGTTGAAAATGCCCTTTCAATGGTTAAGATGATTGATAAAAAAGAGTATGACTTTAACAACATGTCTGGTGGAGAAAAGCAGAGGATTTTAATAGCGAAAGAACTTGTTTCAAATCCTAAAATTTTAATTTTTGACGAGCCAACTGCGGGCATTGATGTAGACAGCAAAAAAATACTTTTTTCCATATTGGAACATTTAAACAAAATGCATAAGATAACTATAATTGTGGTAACCCACGAAATGGATTTTTGCAGGTCCTACTTTTCAAGAGTTCTAAGAGTTAAAGATAAAAAGGTGGTGGAGGAATAGTGAGTATATTTAAATACGATTTTATAATGAAGTCCTTCGCCTCAGGGATTTTGATTGCACTTTCAATTCCACTTATAGGAACGATTATGGTTTGTAGGAAATCTTCAAATCTTGGAGATGCACTGTCTCATAGTGCCTTAGCAGGAGTTGCCTTTGGACTGATTATAAGTATAAACCCAGTTGTAGGGTCTATAATATCATGCTTAATAGCATCGCTCTTTATAGATTTTCTAAGAAAGAAATTTCCTAAAAACGCCGACATGGCAATTGCCATTGTAACAAGTCTTGGCGTTGGCCTTGCTGCGGTGCTTTCAGATTTCACACCAGGTTCAAAAAATTTGAACTCATTTTTATTCGGTTCCATTGCAGCTATTAGCAATATGGAGCTTGCAATAGTAGGAGTCATAACATTTTGTGTAATATTTTTCTATTTGAAATACTACACTGGAATTGTGTATATAATCTTTGATGAAAAGATTGCAGAGCTTACAGAACTTCCAGTGAGAAGACTGGACTTTATGATAACAATATTAACTGCACTTTCAATTGGAATGGGATCAAGAATAGTTGGGGTATTGACGATTTCGTCACTTATGATACTTCCCGTTGCAGGAGCTATAAAGCTTTCCAATTCATTCAAAAAAACAGTAATACTTTCCGTAGTGTTAGGAGTGTTATATGTAGTGCTTGGACTTTTAACTTCATTTTACTTGAGCTTAAAGCCCGGAGGAAGCATTGCTATAATTGGTGTTATAGCGCTGCTTTTAATATTGACAATAAAAAAAGATAAAAATTAGAGTACTCGAAGGAGTATTCTTTTTTTAGTGCAAATAAAAAACTGCCAAAGATTTCTCTGGCAGTAATTTTTGCTATTAGTTAGAAGCCAAGTTATCGAAGTAGCCTTGAATTAAAACTACAGGAGTACCTTTATCTCCGGAACCTGAAACAAGGTCTGATAGTGAACCTAAAAGGTCAGTCAACTGTCTTGGTGTAGTACCAAGAGATGCGTTGGAGCCTACAAGGTTAGACTTCTTATGGGATATTTTATCTTTTAGTGCATCAAGAGCTTCTTCTCCTTGCATGTCTTTTAAATCTGTATCCGCAATATATTTTATTTTTAATTCATTTGGAGTTCCTTCAAGATCCTTTGTGTATCCTGGAGATACTACTGGGTCTGCAAGCTCCCAAATCTTTCCGATAGGGTCTTTAAATGCACCGTCACCATAAATCATAACTTGCATATTGACTCCGTATTTTTCGTTAATTTCCTTTTGTAATTTTTCAACAAATTCTTGAGAATTTCTTGGGAATAATTTAATTGAATTTTCAGTTGAAAGGTTTGAACCGTAAACTCCATAAAGTTCGTTGAAGCCACTTCCATCAACGGATTCGTTTAAAATATTGTCCATGCTTAAAACATTTTTAACTCCAAGTTTCTTGAAAGTCTCTTTGTAGTAAACTCTGTCATGAATATTGCAGATTAATAATTCATCTGAAAGCTTTGCGATTTCTTCGGGATTATTAGTGAAGTAAACTTCAATGTCACCATCTTTTCTGTAACTCTTATATAGTTTTACATAGTCAATTCCTGTAAATATGTGACGGTTATCTTCTCCTACTAAATCCCTATATTCTTTTTCATTAAGGATGTCTGTGTAAGTATTTATATCCTTGCCTATTAAAAGAGATTTATCAAATAATGCATTACCTACTTCATCAGAAGGGAAATTGAAAAATATTTTAATCTTCTTATCGGTTTGAGCAATAGCATTCATTATTGTAGAAAATCTATTTCTGCTGGTAATAGGGAACACTACTCCAATTTCGTTTTCAAATTTATTATCAAGATCTTTTTTTATTTGCTCAATAGTAGCATAATTTCCTTGAGAACGAGCTAAAATTGATTCGGTTATTGCCAGTACATCCATATCCTTGAACTCAATATTATCTTCTTTATGAACCTTATCCAGAGTTTCTACTATAATCTCATGTAGATTATCTCCGCTTTTAATGATTGGAGTTCTTAAACCTCTCGCTACAACACCTAAATTTCTCATGTTTCCTCCTGTTATTTTATGATTTTCTTTTCTGTAATAATCATATCCACTGGAACATCAAAACTTTCTGTTGGCAAGCTCTCTAAAATTTGAAAGTCATATGCCAATGCAACTATAAAAGGTCTCTTTTTTAGACTTGAATAAAAGCGATCATAATATCCGCCACCATATCCTGTCCTGTCCTTTTTTGTTGTGAAAGCAACTCCTGGTGAAATGACACAATCTATAATATCACTATTTACTGGTTTTCGTAAATTTTTTTTTGGTTCTAATATTCCATAGTGGCCTCTCTCAAGGTCATCGGCTAAATTATTAATCTTGCAAAGGCACATTTGTTTAGAATCTGTATCTATATATGGCACATATAAATTTTTGCCACTTTCCAAAATTGCCGAAAGTATTTTTCCAACATCAATTTCAGAACCAAAATTTACGTAAGAAAAAATATTATCATATTTATCTATAAAACCAAGTTCTAAAAATTTATTTACAATCAATTCATCTTTTGCCTGTTTGACATCAAAATCCATTTCGTCTCTTTCGGCAATGATTTTTTTTCTTATGGTTTTTTTATCCATTTTACCACCTCATGATAATTATACCATTAACTAAAGGAACATAAACAAGGAACATAGACAGATTATTAAAAAAATGTAAGAATTTAGAAAGAAATTTGCTGATTTTTGTAACCATTTTGTAACTAATAGCAATTACTGTGGTATAATAGATAGGAGATAAGAGGTGATGCTTTGATAAAATTAAAAGACATTAGTAAAGTTTACAAGAAAAATATTGTTGCACTTGACAATATAAATCTTCAAATAGATCAAGGCGAATTTGTTTTTATAATCGGTGAAAGTGGAGCGGGAAAATCAACTCTTTTAAAATTGATGTTAAAAGAAGAAAATCCTACTAAGGGACACATCTTTATGTTTGATGAAGATGTTACAAAGATTAGAGCAAGACGAATTCCGATTCTTAGAAAACAAATTGGAGTTGTATTTCAAGACTTCAGACTTTTAGAAAATAAAACCGTTTATGGTAATTTGCAATATGCAATGGAAATATTGGGATACTCAAGAAAGGCTATAAAAAATAAAATTCCAGAGCTTTTAGAAACTGTAAATTTAACAGGCAGAGAAAAAGCATATCCTCATGAATTATCAGGTGGGGAACAGCAAAGAGTTTCTATTGCAAGGGCACTGATAGTTGATCCTAAACTACTCATTGCAGACGAACCTACTGGGAATCTCGATCCAGTTACATCATGGGAAATTGTAGAAGCTTTAGAGACCATAAACAAACAAGGCACTACAGTAATTATGATTACACACGAGAAGGATATAGTTGATAAGTTGAAGAAAAGAGTTGTACATTTGCAAAAAGGTAAGATAGTAAGAGATGAGATAGGTGGTAAATATGAAGAAGATTAGAGTATTTTTTGCCACACTAAAAGAGGGGATAAAAAGTCTTTGGAGTCATAGAGCCATGGGATTTGCTTCAATTATCTCAATAATGCTTGCACTTGCCATACTTGGAACAATTCTTATTTCCGCATTAACTTTGAATCAATATGTAGTAGACCTTAAAGGTAAAGTAGATCAAGTTATACTTTACTTAAAGCCCGATGAAGAAGAAAATAGGATTGAAGAAATACAGACTGAGCTTGAAAACAACGATTTAATAAAAAATGTAAAATTCAAGTCAAGTAAAGATGCACTTGATGAATATAAAAAAACAATTGGAGAATCTGATAGCTACATATTAGAAGGACTTGAAAAAGCATTACCACCTTCATTTGTAGTTTCTCTAAAAAAGCTTGATGATGCAGATGATTTTGCAAAAGAAGCTAATGAAATAGAAGGCATTGTAAAAGTAGAGTATTACAAAGATACTGTAGACAGAGTGATGAAGATTTCTCGATACGTTCACGTTGGAGGAGCTGTAGGAGTAGGAGCACTTGTAATAATTTCAATATTTATAATATCCAACACAATAAAACTTACAGTTTATGCCAGAAAGAATGAAATAGAGATAAAAAAATATATTGGTGCTACTAACAGAGTCATCACAGGACCATTTATAGTTGAAGGTTTGGTTTTCGGACTTATCGGTTCAATGCTTGCATTTTTAGCCATATATTTTGGCTATGATTTTATATTTAAAAAATTTGCCGATTCAATACAGAGAACTTTAGCGGGATATTTAATACCGATGGAGTTTCTAAAGTTAGATATTTTAGTTATATTTTTGACTTTAGGCGGAGGAATTGGTACAATAGGTTCATTAATATCAATAAGAAGATATTTAAAGGTTTAGGGAGGATAAAATTGGAGAGTAATCATTATAAAAAGTTATTGACAATTACACTTGCTGCGTCAATGACAATATCATCTTGTTTTGCATTTTCAAGTAAATCACTTGCTCAATCAATCAACGAGATGGAATCACAAAAGAATAAAGCTATCCAATCAGTTGACGACTTGAGAAATAATATAGATTCGCTTGAGTCTGAAAAGAAGCAATTAAATAACGAAGTAGTAGATTTAGACGCTAAAATTGCAGAGTTGGAAAAACAAATCGCTGAATTAGAAAAACAGATTGCAGAATTAGAAGCTGATATAGAAAAAACTGAAAAAGAGATAGAAGAACTTGAAAACAAGATTACTGAAAATCAAAAAGAGTTTGAAGAAAGAGTTTCAGTTATGTATATGAATAGTCAAGTTGGTTATTTTGATATAATATTTTCATCTAAGGACATAGATGATTTATTATCCAAAGCTTCAACTATGAAATTCATTACACAATATGATAAAGACATAATAAATGATCTTAAAGACAATAAATTACTTATTGATGCTAAAAAGGATGAGCTAAACGGAAAGAAGACAGCTTTAGAAGTTACAAAAACTTCACTTGATGATAAAAATGCTGAACTTTATGAATCAAAGGCTCAAAAACTTGCTCTTATAACAGAAAAATCTGGACAACAAGAACAAAATTTTGAAGAGATAGCAAAGCTTGAAGGCGAAATACAACAATTGGAACAAAGTATTTCAAAAGAAAAACAAGCACAAGCTGAAAGAGAGAGAAGAGCAAGAGAAGAAGCTTTAAGAAAAGCTAATGAAGCTAAAGCTAAAAAAGCTCAATATTCAAATAGAAGTTCTGTATCATCAACAACTGCATATTCAGCTCCATCATATGAAAATTCATATACTGGTAATTTAGGATCAGGTATGTTAGGATGGCCAGTTCCAGGGGCAAGAAGAATTTCAAGTGGATATGGATATAGATCCATTTCAATTCATTCAGGATTCCATACAGGAATAGACATTCCAAGTCCTATGGGAACACCAGCAGTGGCAGCTGAATCAGGTACCGTAATATTTGCAGGATATAGTGGAAGTTACGGAAACCTAATGAAGGTACAACATTCAAATGGTATAGTAACATACTATGCACATCTATCAGGATTCGTCGCATCAGTAGGAAGTTCAGTTTCAAAAGGACAGACCATTGCACTTATTGGTTCAACAGGAAACTCAACAGGACCACATCTACACTTCGAAGTTAGAATAAACGGGGCACATACAAACCCATTAAATTATGTAAGATAATATAAAACCTCCAGGTTAATCTGGAGGTTCTTTTAATTTAGTTTTGATTTCAAACTAAGTTCTATTCTTGAAACTATTAGAGGAACTAATATAAGTTGTATTGCTATTCCAGGGAATGATTTGACGAAAGATCCTGTGAACCACACAAGGGGATTAGCATCAAATCCTGTCATAGTTTGAACGAGAATAAAGACAATAATTGCAGCAACTATCCTACCGATTACAAGTGAAGCCAGTAGAGATATAAATAATCTATTAGATTTCTTATACAAAAAACCTGTAAAAAATCCATATGCTCCAAGTTCAAATATCATAATATAAAGCATTGGAACTGGTGGCATGTTAGTTAAAAAGAAATTTAATATAGGAGCTAACATACCTATAATCAAACCGTATACTGGACCAAGAAGAAGTCCACCTACGAGAACAGGCAGATGCATAGGCAAAAATATATTTCCAGGAAGAGCTGTAAAGTGAAAAATTGCAGGAATGGCAATTGATAGTGCAAGTATCACTGCGGCATAAACCATTTTTCTGGTATTCATAGAAACCTCCTTTCTAAATAAATTATACATAAATCTATAAGTTTTGTATAATAGATTTAACTGTGTTACAATTCCATTTATATAAAGGAGGCATAATGAGACCTAACTTTTTCAAATCCTCAGTAATGATATTCACAATAGGACTTTTATCCAAAGTGATGGGCATATTAAGACAATCACTAATTGGTTATTACTATGGTCAATCGGTTTATACAGATGCATTTAACTATGCCAATGAAATTGCATTAATTCTAACAGTGGTTTTAAATACAACTATACACTTGGTTATAATACCCATGCTATCGAAGACGAAAGAAAATTACAGTCCAGAAGAAGGAGAAACTTACTTTAGCAAAATTGTAAACCTTGTAACCCTAATCAATATAGCACTTGTTTTATTCGTAATTATATTTGCCAAGCCGATGGTCAATTTAATAATTCCAAATTTCCCAAAAGAACATTTAGAATTAACGGTTAAAATGGTTAGAATAATTGCACCATCCATAATATTTTTAGGGCTTTGTTCATGCTTTGGAGCATATTTGAACTCACTTAACATATTTGCCCCATTCGCAGCCTTAGGAATTGTAGTCAATTTAACCTTTTATATTGGACTTTTTACCTTAGGAAAATATAACAATATAATAAATCTTGCATATATCACAACTGCAGGAGCGGTGACACAAGCTATATTTTTATTTATTTTTCTTAAGAGACAAAAATACAAACACAAAATAACATTAAATGACGATAAAGGTTATTTAAAAGAAACAATGTATTTGATGTTGCCACTAACATCAAAAGAAATAATATCACAAGGTGCAAATGCAGTGATAAATAGTATAATATCAGGACTTATGGAAGGAAGTAAGACAATACTTCGAACATCCTATAACCTGTTTGGCGCAGTCTTATCACTATCCATAACATCAGTGTCCACGGTATTATATCCTTCACTTGCAAAAGCATTTAACTCAGGAGATAAAAAATTTATAAAAAAAGTCATAGACAAAGGGATAGTTATAACCATAATGGTTCTAATACCATTTACATTTGGAGTTGTTATACTGTCAAAACCTCTTATAGCATTTATATACGAAGGAGGAAAATTCACAAGAGAAAACACCTTGTTAACAGCAAATGCACTAAAACTTTATGCAATTGGATTTACAGCTGCAGGACTTAGGATCTATTTAAATAGAGTTTACTTTGGACTACAAGATACAAAAACACCATTTGTAAATCAGATAATAACAAGTGGAATATATATTATTTTAAGTTTCATCTTAACAAAAACCCTTGACTACAAAGGTATTGCAATGGCATTTACAATATCTTGTATAATAGAAGTCTTGATACTTATAACTCTACTAAAAAAGAAGATAAAAGAACTTGATTTAATATACTATGTAAAGAGTTTTGTAAAAGTATTACTTAGCTCATTAATAATGGCAGCAGCAGTATACTATGGAGACAAGGGACTAAGGACTATACTTCCAAGCTCAAAAAACATATTTTTATTAAGACTTTTTATAATGGCAATAATTGGAATAATTTGTTATTCCTTAGTATTAAATTTATTAAAATTAGACGAATTTAACGAATTAAAAAGCGTTGTAAAAAAGAAGTTAAAAAAATAAAAAGAAATCTTAAAAAAGACTTGACAATGATAAATAAAGTTGATATTATAATTAGGCACTCACATGAGTTGCCTTTTTTAATACAAAATTTCAAAAGAAAAAATAT
>QWCE01003941.1_pt1 | contig 30175 bp, 24 predicted proteins | sample 1972531 | NCBI WGS metagenome assembly QWCE01 (sample SAMN09866716, study PRJNA288562) | Human gut metagenome isolate term4_stool, whole genome shotgun sequencing... | reverse complement strand
TCCATTGCAAGAAGTTTTTCTAAAAAGAGTTCTCCGTTTTTGTTTTCTTGATATTCTTTTACAATATCGTTATTCATTTTTCTAAACTGATGTCCTCTACGCATTAAAATAAATAATACGGTAAAGAAATAAACAATAGAAATAACGGCAATACCACCAACGATAATGCCTAAAAAACCAATTGTTGATTTTACATAGGGAATTATGTTCACATAAATAAATAGCAGTACCGCCCAAAATAGAAAGGTTAATCGGATAAGCCATTTATCTCTTTTTTCATACATTACTCTTTTATTTTTTAGATTTTCTGGTTCGTAAATCATTTTATATAACTCCTTTAATTTGGATAAGATACATTTTTGTGTTTCTTCACTAGAGTTAAAATCATGCGAATAACCGCTACAACCATTCAATAGCCCTAAACAAAGCACGCTTGCTATAACACCTAATAAATTTTTTTATATCGCATAATCGCCACCTATATGTGATTTTATGATTTAACACAGTTCTACAAACTGGAATTTGAATTATTGATTATTTCACTAAAAATAATATACCATTTTTATTTTTTATTTTCAATTTATGGTATAATTGTAAAAACCGTAATTTTAGACATTGTACGTAATAAAGTTTTAACTCATAAAATGTCCTGTCGTGCATTTTTAAACTTATGAACATGTCCTATCACGCATTTTATAACTCATGAGCATAGCCTATCGTGCAATTTTTAACTCATAAACATGTCTTGCCGTGCATTTTTAAATCATAAATTTGGAGTTACTATTGAAAAAACAGAAAAACACAGCATATATTTCAAAAAATGCCTACGATGAAACTAAGGATTTGATTCGTCAGAATGGATATAATATCATCGAAGTAAATTTCCCAAGTCGAGTTTCTAAACCTGTGTGCACACATCCTGACATTTATATGTGCAAGATAGAATTTCCAAATATAAACAATAACTCTAGATTTTTTTACGGAGATATAACGAAATTGGGAAATAAACATCCTGGTGAGGCAATCTATAACGCCTGTGCAACAGGCAAATATTTTGTGCACAACTTAAAAATAAGCGACAGCAAAATCCTAGACTGGGCAGAGCAAAACGCCCTTGAATTTGTTGACGTGCCACAGGGATATACGCGTTGCAATCTGCTTCCCGTAGGACCTTCTAATTTTATAACTTCAGACAGAGGTATTTTTAAAGCTATGAGTAAATCAGGTGCCGATGTTTTGCTGATATCAAATAACAATATATCCCTACCTGGATATGATTATGGCTTTCTTGCAGGATGTGCTGGCATAATTTCAAGCAATCTTGATTTAGAAAATCCAAATTCAGAACAAGCTTTCTCAGACTACGGATTTTCATTGTCCTCAATTTATGGTGTTTCAGAGATATCCTCAGAGAAATATACGGTTTTATTTAACGGTGATTTATCCGCTCATCCAGATTTTAAGAAAATTATTGATTACATTAGTAATTGTGGGCTTAATGCTCTGTGGGTTCGCGGCAAGAAACTTGCCGATATCGGAAGTATTTTGTGCACGGAATCTGATGCTTCGTGCGAGCGATCTGAAATTTTATGCGAGGAGACCTATGTTTCGGGCACTAAGCTCGACTCCGATAATCTACAAACTGAATCTGAGGTTATATAATATATGAAAACACATGCTATTATTCCGATTTTCATACCGCATAGAGGCTGCCCAAACGACTGTGTTTTCTGCAATCAGCGAAGGATTACTTCAAAACTGGCTTCGCCGACCGAATCGGAGGTTAGGAATACTATTGATAAATGGCTTACAACGCTTAGCGATGTGCCTAACGTCCATGTAGCCTTCTATGGTGGGAGTTTCACCGCAATACCAATGGACGAGCAGAATAAATATCTGAAAATCGCCCATGAATATAAAACGACAGGCGCGGTTTCTGAGATTCACCTTTCAACAAGACCTGACTGTATCGACGATGAGATTCTGGATAATCTAACAAAATATGGTGTCGATTTGATTGAGCTTGGGTGTCAGTCTTTCGACGATGATGTGCTTACAGCTTCAAAGCGTGGGCACAGCACCGAAGACATTTATAGGGCCTGTTCTCTCATTCAGAGCAAAGGTTTTAAGCTTGGAATCCAGCTCATGGTCGGACTTCCAAAGAGTACGTGCGAATCAGATATTTTATCGGCGCAGAAAACAGTTGATATCATGCCAGATGTTGCTCGCATATATCCTACCATTGTAATTGAAGACACAGAGCTTTTAGATATGGTAAAATCAGGTGAATACAAGCCGCTTACTATTGATGAGGCAGCATGGCGTAGCAAGGAGATGCTCAAGATTTTAAACGCCGCAAGGATAAATGTCATCAGAATCGGACTCAAGGCCTCAGATCTGATTTCAGGTGATGGCAAATTCACGGGGACGACATTTCACCCAGCTTTTAGGCAAATCGTAGAGGGATTATTGGCTAGAGAGTCGATTGAAGAAAAACTCATCCATCTGCTAGAAAAAGAATTGAAAGATCAATCACTATATGCGAAAAATATACGTGTAATTGCCAGTTCAAATCCTTCGAGCTTTTCAAACCTCATAGGCCACAAAGCTGAGAACCGCAAATATTTTGTTGATAAATACCCCGAAATTCAATTTCTTTTCAGGCAAGATGACACACTTGCGGTAGGCGAATATTTTGTTAAAATTGAGAAACGTTGAACGCAATATAAGCTCATAAAAAAATAATTCTATCCCAATTTGGAAATAAATTTAACTCAATTTGAAAGCAAATAGAATTAAAACTAATCACATACAAAATTAAAATATAATCAAAAGGAGAGCAAAATGAAAAACGAACGTGCCGTAGTAACGGTTATAGGAAAGGACCAAGTTGGCATTCTGGCTAATGTTTCAGCAGGATGCGCAGACGCCGGAGCAAATGTTATAGAAGTGACACAAAGCGTGCTTGACGGATATTTTTGCATGATTATGGTCATCGACATATCCAAACTGACAACAGACCTCGATATGCTTAAACAAAATATTGAAAAACGTGTTCCGTCTATGGTCGTTCACGTGATGCACCAAAATATCTTCGACTCTATGCACAGAATTTAGGGGTGAATACTATGCTTAATATGACAGATATTATGGAAACAATCAAAATGATTCAGGATGAAAATCTCGATATAAGGACGATAACTATGGGGATTTCTCTGCTGGATTGTGCTGATACAGACATTGACCGTGCCTGTGAGAAGATTTACAACAAAATAACCTCAAAGGCCAAGAATCTGATTCCTGTGGGTGAGTCCATCGAAAAAAAGTACGGTATCCCAATTGTAAATAAGCGAATTTCTGTAACCCCGATTTCCATGCTCCTCGCCATTTCTGGAGGCGACCCTGTTAAATATGCTAAAACTCTAGACAGAGCTGCAAAGACCCTCGGTGTTAATTTTGTGGGTGGCTACTCTGCTCTAGTTCAGAAAGGATTCTCAGCTGGCGATTTAGAGCTTATTGAATCCATTCCCCGAGCACTTTCAGAAACTGAATTTGTGTGTTCGTCCGTAAACGTTGGAGCTACGAAAGCTGGCATCAACATGGATGCGGTTGCAATTATGGGCAACAAAATATTGGAGTCGGCAAAGTTAACGGCTGATCGACAATGTATCGGCGCTGCAAAGCTAGTGGTTTTCTGCAACGCTGTTGAGGATAATCCGTTCATGGCTGGGGCTTTTCATGGAGTTGGAGAGGCTGATTGTGTTTTGAGCGTAGGCGTTTCAGGCCCAGGTGTCGTCCGCTCTGCACTTGCTAAGATGAATGTAGGTATAGAAGGCTCTGCTACATCTTCATCAGCTCAAGGCGAGCAAAGTCCAGAGGAAAATATAAACCTTGCAACCATGAATGAGGTCGCAGAGGTCATCAAAAAAACCGCTTTCAAGATTACTAGGATGGGTCAGTTAGTTGGAAGTGAGGCTGCAAAAATGCTCGGCGTTCCATTTGGTATCGTAGATTTATCTCTTGCACCTACGCCTGCAGTCGGTGATTCGGTTGCTCATATCTTAGAAGAAATAGGTCTTGAAGAATGTGGCACTCACGGTACAACTGCAGCTCTTGCCATGCTCAATGACGCTGTCAAAAAAGGCGGCGTCATGGCTTCTTCAAGTGTAGGAGGACTCTCGGGCGCATTCATACCTGTTACCGAAGATGCTGGAATGATATCCGCAGCACGCTCCGGAACACTTACAATAGAAAAACTTGAAGCCATGACATCTGTTTGCTCTGTTGGTCTTGATATGATAGTTGTCCCTGGAGATACAACCGCTGAAACAATCTCAGCGATAATAGCTGATGAGGCTGCAATCGGTATGATCAATTCCAAGACAACGGCTGTTAGGCTGATTCCGGCAATAGGAATTTCCGATGATGAAGAACTCAATTTCGGTGGTCTTCTCGGTAGCGGTCCAATTATGAAGCTTCACAAACAGTCTTCTGCTAAAATGATTCAAAGGGGCGGAAGAATACCTGCTCCGCTGCAAAGCCTAAAGAATTGATGACGAATATGACAAAATAGCAGTAGCTTTTTAGCAGCAGCTTTTTGTTAAAGAACTACTTGTACTATAATGAGCCCCTCTCGTGCTCTAGTGTGTAAGACAATCGGTGCCACCTCTAAAGCGGGTGGCACCGATTATATAGTCTAATGATTTAATCTAACTACTATTATCTTTTTTTATATCCTGTAATCATTGTCATTACAAATGCAACAACTGTCACCCAAGCAAAAAATTTATGTGATTTCATGATATTTACATTCAAACCTTTCAAAAAACCTTCAAAACTTACTATTCTATCTTAATTCTCTCGTGTGTTTATTCCTCTTTTATTCTTTCATGGGCTTACTCTCTAAAAATTATAATTCTTTTTCTTTAATTTTCCCTTGTGTTTATTCTCCAAAGTCTTCCTCTAAATTGTCCGTCAGATCGGATGATAAAAGAGCCGTTAGATCATCTGATGTCAAAAGGGGGCGGGTGCTCATAATTCCACCAGCGACGGTTGAAAAATTATGTAGCAAAGCAGATGCTGTTGGAGATAGTATTCCAAGAAGTCCCGACACAATCAATGCTGAATTAAAGCCAATTATAAATCGATAGTTTACATTTATTTTTCTCATCATATTATCGCTTATTCTTTTGAGAATAATCAACGTTCTAAGGTCAGATGAAGCGATGGTAATATCAGATATTTCCTTGGCTATCGCTGCACCGTCACGAACGGCAATCCCCACATCTGCCTCCGAAAGTGCCGGAGTATCATTGATTCCATCGCCAACCATAATAACTTTTCTGCCGGCATTATGTTCTTCTCTAATATAAGTCGCCTTGTCCTCAGGCAGTAGCTCCGCCCTGAACGAATCCAAATTAAGCTCATTTGCAATAGCTCTTGCCGCCTTCTCATTATCTCCCGTCATCATACAGATACGATTAAGCCCTAGCCTATGCAATGCGTCAACAACCGATTTTGCTTCTTCCTTTAACGGATCGAATATAAACAAAACACCTTTTAACACACCGTCCATGGCAAAATATAATCTGGTGAACTCATCAGGCATATTATCAAATTTATCCATTTCATCTTTTCGAATTTCTGTTTTTTCATCTTCGAATACAAAATGGTAACTGCCTATGATTACTTTCTGACCATCTATCTCGCTGGATATTCCATGGGCCACAACATACTCAACCTTAGAATGCATCTCATCGTGGAAAATATCCCTTTCTATTGCGGCTCTCACAACTGCATTTGCGACTGAATGCGGATAATGCTCCTCAAGGCATGCTGCATAACGCAACAGCTCAACCTCGTCCATGCCGTCAAAAGTAATTACATCCACAAGCTTAGGAATCGCCTTTGTCAACGTTCCTGTTTTGTCGAATACAATTGTTTCAGCCTCAGCTACATTCTCGAGGAATTTTCCGCCTTTTGTTGAAATGCCATACTTATTAGCCTCTTTCATCGCAGACAAAACAGTCAACGGCATGGCTAGCTTAAGCGCACACGAAAAATCAACCATGAGAAACGCCATAGCCTTATAGGTATCCCTCGTAAGTAAATATGTAAGGGCAGACCCAAGAAGTGAGTAAGGTACAAGCCTGTCCGCAAGGTGAAAAGCCCTATCCTCAGTTGCCGATTTTAGCTTTTCTGAATCCTCAATCATCTTGACAATTCTATCGTACCTGCCTTGACCTGCGACCGAGGTTACTTGTAAAACGCCATCGCCCTCCTCTACAACAGTGCCTCCATACAAGAAAGCTCCCTCAGATTTGTGAACTGGAAGTGATTCGCCTGTCAATGAGGATTGATTTACACTAAGCATCCCTGAAGCTAACACGCCGTCAAGTGGCACAATATCCGAGCTGCGCAGTATGATTAAATCGCCCTCTCTTACAGATGTGATAGGGACGTTTTCCTCAGTATCCCCAAGCTTCCTCCAGACATTCTCGACATTCAAAGACATCACCTGAGCCAAGTCGTTCACATACTTGCGATGTGTCCATTCCTCCATTACTTCACCTGTTTTCAGCATGTACATAACAGATGCCGCAGTAGCGTAATTGCCTCGAGCAATTGATATGCCAATCGCAAGAGCGTCCAAAACGGATACGTCTATTTTGTGCGCCGCAAGAGATGAAAATCCTTTTTTAATGAATTTAATGGAATCTATGAGTGTCAATCCGAGGCGAATCGGAAATGGCAGAAGCTTCTTAACAAAATAGCCGACTGTAAGCATGGTTAGTCTGTCAGAATATGTAGCCTCAATCATTTTACTTTTAAAAGCATCCGATATGAGCTCTGCCTTATCCGCATCAAACGAGTATTTTGTTACGGAAGCCTTAAATCTAGAGAGAATATCGTCAGGCTCATACTGCAACGGATCGTACAAAATAGTAATTCCGCAGGTTCTCCGATTTACATTTGCGTTCTCAATATACCCACATGACAAAAAATAATTTTCCATATAGCAGGCTTCTTCAATTGTCATTCGATAACGGTCAAATCTTACACGAATACGACCTTTAGATTTATGGGAAATTGTATATTTCATATTATTTTTCCAAAAAACAACACAAAAATACTACTCAGCATCCTTGTCAGGTTCCAAGCAGCACTGATTCTTCACCTCCAGCAAGCCATCCCAATCTTTTTGCAACCTTTATTGCGATTTTACATCCCTTGTTTGCACAATCTTCCATTTTAATTACCTCCAATAAAATATTTGTAAGGTTATTCTAACACATGCGTTAGCGATAAGCAACGAGGTATATGAAAAAATGGTTAAAAATTCTGGTATATTTCTAGAATATTTAAAAAATATTTAAAATCATAAACTAAGTACAAGCGGTACAAGCACAGGTGCCACAAATTATAAATTAAGTACAAGTAGCACAGGCACTATGGGCAAAAATTATAAATTAAGCACAAGTGGCACAAGCACTGGAACCACAAAGCTTGCTACAAGCCCTGATACGAATGAAAAAATCGCAATATCTGACCTCGTCTGCCTCTCCACTATTGGCAAACAAACATCCATGGCGGCTGCTCCAGGCAGAGCAACCGTTTCTATATATCCAATTTTCTTGGCGACAACTGGAATCAGCACAAAAGACAGGACTTCCCTCATTATGTTGTGAAGAAAGGAAATTGCGCTGGCGACCACAAAGCCATGATCTATAATTATTCCGGGAGCCAAGCTGTACCATCCAAGCCCCGAACCAATAGCAAGGGCTTCCTTCATTGAAAGCGGCAAAATGATTCCACACACAACAGCACCTAAAAGTGAACCGCCTATAACTGCAACGGGTATCACAAGCACTCTAAAACCGACAGTCTTTATCTGAGCAACAACCGTTCCCTCAAGTCCCATATCAAGACCTACAAAGAACAACAAAATACAGAGGCCAACAGTTATCATCAGCCCCATAATATGGTCAAACTTCTCGAAATCAGAAATTGTTCCCTGCGACAAAAAATACGCAATCAGTCCACCTATGAGAACAGCCAATATTACCATTATCGTCATGCTATCCAGTTTCTTCTCTTTTTCCTCTGCATTATCGATTTCTGAATCTGTAATAATCTGCTTCTCATCAGACGTTAAAGAGGACATGCGACTATTTTGTTCTTTAACCTTCTCTTGACCTTTCCCTTGACTTTTCAAATATCCAAGTGAATCAAGCCCAATCGCCCTCCTCGTCAAGGATGTCGCAGAAATAGAAAATATGAAAATAATAACCGTAATCAGAAGCGAATAAAGTCCAATTGAGCTGAGATTTTCGATAACCTCATCGTTTGCCCCCATTCTCATTCCCATAGAAAAAACCATTACTATAATTGCAACCGTCGATACCTTGCCCCTCCACTCGAGTTTATCTTTTTTCTCTCTGACAAAATATCCAACTATATACCCCAGTACTGCATGCCCCAAATAAAGTGCTAAATCTGCCAACTCTCTAAACTCATCCTTTCCTACATGAAATCTCTCTATTTTATTATATATTCTATTATATACAAAGTCTAGATTCCATTTATATTCAAAATTTTTCTTTAAGAAATTCCATGAATTTCACTTCGAAAATTTCAGCACATTTTAAAAATCCAGTTTTACCTCTTGATTTACTGCCTCTTTTGTGTTATCATCAGATACATCAAAAGGCAACCCGCCATACTTTGAGGTGGTCACAAGATCACCCGTGGGGGTTGTCTCGAATGGCAACCTACCACAAATTAATGCCGTCGCAAGACGGTCCGTGGGGGTTGCCTCGAATGACGACCTACCACAAATTGAACCTGTCTTAAGACGGGTCGTGGGGGTCGTCATTTTTTCATGCTCCAAATCAAACTTTTTATTTTGTATAAGCATTGAAGACAATGCATTTCCTTGGTATACTAATTTCAGAAATTAGATAAGGAGAAAAATATGCAAAACGAAAATCCCATTTTAGACGCCCGTTCTCTCGGATATCCTAAGATGATACTCTTGGGGATTCAACACACGTTCGCAATGTTTGGAGCAACCGTGCTTGTGCCGATTTTAACGGGTCTTGACGTTTCTACTACACTTCTCATGGCAGGTCTTGGCACACTTCTTTTTCACCTTCTTACAAAGGGAAGAGTTCCAGCATTCCTCGGTTCATCATTCGCATTTCTAGGAGGGTATGCTGCAGTTGCACCCATGATTGATGGCAAGCCAAATACAGAAATGCTACCCTATGCTGGAGGCGCAGTATTTTGTGCGGGGCTAGTATATGTTGTCTTGGCTGCACTTATTAAGCTTTACGGTGTCAAAAAAGTCATGACATTCTTCCCGCCTGTTGTTACGGGGCCTATCATTATTTCAATCGGGCTCATTCTTGCACCGACCGCCATCAAAAACTGTGAAACAAATTGGCTGCTCGCCGTTGTTGCAATGGGCACAATAATATTTTTCAATATATGGGGACGAGGAATGTTCAAAATAATTCCCATTGTTTTAGGCGTGATTGCCTCATATGTGCTCGCGATTATTTTAAATGATGTTAATCTGGCAGATATAACAAGTAAATCCATTGTCGACACACCACCTATAACCATTATGAAATTCGATTTTTCTGCAATCATCACTGTTATGCCTATCTCACTTGCGACGATGATGGAGCATATAGGTGATATATCGGCAATAGGTGCGACTACTGGAGAGAATTATATTGCAAAGCCTGGACTTCATAGGACACTCCTTGGCGATGGTCTTGCAACCTGTCTATCAGCTGCATTTGGCGGACCTGCAAATACTACATACGGAGAAAACACAGGAGTCCTTGCACTTACAAAGGTTTACGATCCTAGGGTTATTAGGTTAGCCGCTGTCTTTGCAATCATCATTTCGTTCCTGCCACATGTGAACTTTATTATAAGCTCAATCCCCGCTGGAACAATCGGCGGTGTTTCACTCATCTTATACGGTATGATTTCCGCCATAGGCATCAGAAATGTTGTCGAAAATCAGGTCGATTTCACAAAATCAAGAAATACTATCATCGCAGCTCTCATCCTCGTATGTGCGCTCGGATTCTCAGCTACTGGCGGAATTTCGTTCCAGGCATTTGGAGCTACCGTTACTTTGTCAGGCCTTGCAATTGCTGCACTTGTTGGGATCATCGCAAATGCAGTCCTACCTGGAAATGAATACGTATTCGATGAAAAAAAGGATGGAACTGATCAGAAATTCCAGACATTTGAGATATAAAAATAATTTTAATTTTAGATTTATAGAACAAAATAGTTATCAAAAGTGCTATATCAATTGAATTTACAATCGATATAGCACTTTTACATTCTTTGCATATAATCTCTAGGGTTTATCATCATAATTGATAATCAATTCGTAAATTAATTTGTAAATCAATTTGCAGTTTAATTACATCTCCAACAATTGTTCACAGAACCAATCGCCAAATTTCTCCGCTGTCATCTCCTCTTTCCACTTTGATTCGGATTTTGCAAGAACAGCTTCGATTTTCGATGCTACTTCAACTCGCCCCGTATGTTCTAGCATCATTGCAGCCGCCTTTATCAAACTCGACGGATTAGCATACTCGCCTCGTCCACTTTCAATCATCCTAGGCGCGGAGCCGTGTATTGCCTCAAACATTGCATATCTGCTTCCGATATTTGCAGAGCCTGCTGTGCCAACACCACCTTGGATTTGAGCAGCTTCGTCTGTCAAAATATCCCCATATAGATTAGGCATAACAAAGACCTCAAACTTGCTTTGTGTCCCCTCATCAATCATCTTCGCTGCCATTATATCAACATAATAATCTTCTAATTCAAGACCTGGAAAATCCTCTGCAACTTCTTGGCATATCCTAGAAAAATTACCATCACACCTCTTGATAATATTAGCCTTTGTTACGACTGCTATTTTGTGCTTTCCAGCCTTAACTGCGTATTCCATCGCAGCCCTCGCAATCCTCTCAGTCCCAGCATTTGAAATAACCTTAAAATCTACGGCAAACAGGTCTGGAATTTCAACGCCTCTGGAGCCAAGCACATACTCGCCCTCCGTGTTTTCCCTGAAGAACATCCAATCGATATTCTTCCCGGGTACCTTAACCGGCCTTACGTTCGCGAAAAGATCAAGCTCGGATCTCAATGTAACATTAGCACTCCTCATATCTCCAGATTTGCCACCACCCTTTGGAGTTTCAGTCGGACCCTTTAAAAGCACATGGCATTTTTTAATCTCATCAAGCACATCTTTGGGAACACTTTCGCCCTTCTCCAGCCTGTTTTCAATCGTCAGTCCATCTATCTTGCGTATCTCAACACTCCCACTTGAAATTTCCTCGGAAAGCGTAGCTTCGAGAACCTTCACGGCCTCTCTTGTTATAATCGGTCCAATTCCGTCGCCCGAAATTACACCAATAATCAGCTTATCAAGAGTCGAAAAATCAATTTTTTCGCTCAAATCGCCTTTTGAAATCTCCTTAACTCTCTGCAACTCCTCATTCAAAAGCTTCCTAAAGTTTTCCGTTGCCTTTTCAATTGCAACATTTTCAGCTATACAAACCCTGTGCTTTGGCATTTTTGTCAATCCCATACTATCTCCTATCTATCGACTTGTCTTCATACAATCAATGCAATCAATGTACCTAAGGTCCATTGATGTGTCTTCAGTATATCTGGCTCTGCAGTTACTTGCCACCAACGAATTTCAAAAGTCCACCAGCCTTTATTATCGACCTCTCACGTTCAGATAGAATACATTTAAGTTCAATTTTGTCCCTACCATTTATGAGGGCAACAAAACAGCCGCTCTCCAAAGCTTCCTGAATATCCGAAAGCTCTATTTCGTCGAGCATATTGACTTTTTCATAATCTTTCTCGTCGGCAAATTCCAGCGGCAAAATACCCGCGTTTATTAGGTTCGCCCTATGTATCCTTGCAAAGCTCTTCGTAATTACAGCCCTGATTCCAAGATATAGTGGCACGAGAGCAGCATGTTCTCTTGATGAACCCTGTCCGTAGTTAGCTCCACCGACAATTATTCCATCTCCCAGGCTCTTGGCTCTATCTGCAAACTCTGTATCACATACCTCAAAGCAGTATTTTGAAAGATGTGGTATGTTTGAGCGGTATGGCAATATTTTTGAGCCTGCAGGCATGATGTGGTCTGTTGTGATATTATCACCAACCTTGAGGGCAACCTTTGTCTTTAGAGTGTTGCCAAGAGGTTTGACCTCAGGAAGACCTTTAATATTAGGACCCTTAATCGTTTCTAAATTCCTTCGCTCATCCAGCGGAAGTGGCTTGATTACCATATGGTCATCTTGAGTAAACTCTGTCGGAATCTCAACGGTCATATCACAAGATAAATTCTTTTTGTCAGGATTTTCGCGACCCAAAAGCTCTGGCAGGTTTCTAGGATCTATTATCTTTCCAAATATCGCAGCAGCTGCTGCGGTTTCGGGTGAAGCCAAGTAAACCTTTGCGTCCTTGGTGCCTGAGCGACCTTCAAAATTTCTGTTGAAAGTTCTAACGCTTACACCCCCTGATTTTGGCGAGAATCCCATGCCAATACACGGTCCACATGCACATTCTAAAAATCTTGCGCCCGCTCCAAGTATATCCGTGAATCCTCCATCATCAGATAGCATTGAAAGCACCTGTCTTGATCCTGGGGAAATTGAGAGGCTGACCTTGTCCGATATCTTTTCTCCCTTTAGTATTGCTGCAACCTTGAGCATATCGAGAATGCTGGAGTTTGTACATGAACCGATGCAGACCTGGTCGACAGCTATATTTTGTTCTTCAAGCTCTGACACCTTAACCACATTATCAGGGCTGTGTGGGCAGGCAATCATAGGCTCTAGCCTATCTAAATCTATGTCAATTATTTTATCGTAAACTGCATCCTCATCAGCGGAGAGCTCCCGATACGATTCTTGCCTGTTTTGTGCCTTTAGAAATTCCTTGGTAATCTCATCTGATGGGAATATCGATGTTGTCGCGCCAAGCTCTGCACCCATATTTGTGATGGTTGCTCGCTCCGGCACGCTGAGTGTTTTGACTCCGCTTCCACCGTATTCGATGACGGCGCCGACTCCGCCTTTGACAGTCAAAACCCTGAGAACTTCAAGAATCACGTCTTTCGCCGACACGAATGGGGACAATTTGCCTGTTAGATTCACCTTGTAGATTTTTGGCATCGTTATGCAATATGGTCCGCCACCCATTGCAACCGCAACATCAAGACCGCCGGCACCCATTGCGAGCATTCCGATTCCACCTGCTGTCGGAGTGTGGCTGTCAGAGCCTATCAAGGTTTTGCCCGGAGCCGAGAATTGCTCGAGGTGAACCTGGTGACAGATTCCATTGCCGGGTTTTGAAAAGTATAATCCAAATTTCTCAGCGGCCGACTGTATGAATTGATGGTCATCGGCATTCATAAAGCCTGACTGTAGTGTATTGTGGTCAATATATGCGACTGAGAGCTCCGTTTTGACTGAGGCAAGGCCCATGCTCTCGAATTCAAGGTATGCCATGGTTCCAGTCGCGTCTTGCGTGAGAGTTTGGTCTATTTTGATTCCGATTTCCTGCCCATGCTTCAATTCGCCTTCGACAAGGTGTTCTTTTAATATTTTTTCTGTAATTGTCAATCCCATTAGTTGATTCCTTTCAAGAGTATTGATTCCTTTTAAGATATTAGTCTGACATTAGTCTAAATTGCCGATTTCTTTCAAGATACTTGATGCTGGTTTGAGATTAGTCTAAAATTCTTATGCCTATCTAATGCCAAAATAATTGTAATCCAGCATTAATCCCACTTGCTGATACCTCTTAGAATATTTTCTCGTGAATTTTCAAGATGCCTTTGTAGTTGTTTTCTTATCGCATCTTCATCGCGTGTCTTTAAGATATCAAAAAGCTCTCTATGTTCGTGTGTCGATTGATTTATCCTTTTTTTATCCCTGAGGGATGCAAGTCTAACCTTAAGAAGTTTTTTGTGCGTCTGCTCCAGTATTTGACTGTAAACATTGCTTCCGCTTTCGCCGTACATGATAGTGTGGAATTTCGTATCAAGAAGCATTACCTTTTCATAGTCATTTTTTTGACTAAAAAACTCTTGCTGCTCCACAATTTCCTCAAGCCTCTTAAGTCCTTCTTCAGTTAGATTATTTGCAAGCCCCTCTGCTATCTCAGGCTCCAGAAGTTTCTTAACGTTGAGCATGTCCTCAACATCCTGCCTTGAAATTCCAATGACTTCCGAGCCGTTTGGGCTGTCCTTGATAAGCCTCTCCTGAGAAAGCCTCAAAAGTGCTTCGCGTATAGGAGTTCGACTTACGCCTAGTTCCTTGGAAAGACTTCCCTCCGTTATATATTCGCCTTTTTTGTACTTGCCATGCAGTATGTCATTCAGCAGAGCCTCATATACCTGATTTGCGAGGGAAACAGTTTTGTACTCTATCATTTTCTCCCATCTCCCCTTTCTGCCATTTCCGCTAGTTTCTCAAAAATTTCATCATTTGAAAGCACAGTCGTTCGCTTGTCGGCATATAGCCTATCGACCCACTCCTTAAGCACTGCGACTATTTTGTGTTCCTTGCCAATGGGATAATCAACGCCTAGTCTCGACAAAATACTTTCGTGCTGGTTTAGCCAATATGCAATGCCAGCAGCTCCCGATGTTTTGCTTATCGTAACGCCAGGCTCTCTTCCCAAAATATTTTTCGTGTCGAATATATTGTAAATCTCCTCGTCCTTCATAAGACCGTCGGCGTGTATACCAGCTCTTGTTACATTGAAATTTTCGCCCACAAAGGGGGTCATCGGTGGAATTTTGTAATTCATCTTAGTTCTAAAAAACTCAGCGATTTCGGTGATAACCTTGGTATCCATCCCGTCGGTAGATCCTCGAAGCGAGGCATATTCCATCACCATAGCCTCTAGAGGAATATTCCCTGTTCGCTCGCCAATTCCAAGCAGTGAGCAGTTTACTGAAGAACATCCGTACATCCACGCCGTGCTTGCATTTACAACTGCTTTATAAAAGTCATTGTGCCCATGCCATTCGAGCATTTCGCTAGGTACACCTGAGTAGTGCTGTAAGCCATAGATAATCCCTGGAACTGACCTAGGCAGCGCAACGCCTGGATATGGAACCCCATAGCCCATGGTATCGCACGCTCTTATCTTTATCGGCACGCCGGATTCGTTTGAAAGGTCCATTATTTTGTTGACAAAAGGCACTACAAAGCCATAAAAATCCGCTCTTGTCACATCCTCGAGGTGGCATCTTGGCACAACACCTGTGTCCAATGCATCGCTTATCGTCTTGAGATAATAATTCATGGCCTGCTTCCTGGTCTTACCCATCTTTTTGAAGATGTGGTAATCGCTGCAGCTGACCAAAATACCGGTTTCCTTGATTCCTAGTGATTTTACGAGCTTAAAGTCTTCCTGGTTTGCCCTTATCCATGTCGTTACCTCTGGGAACTTTAAATCTAGCGAAAGACATTTTTCAACAGCCTCTCTGTCCTTCTTAGTATAAACAAAAAACTCGCTCTGGCGTATAAGTCCAAATGGTCCACCGAGCTTGCTCAGAAGCTTGAAGATTTCCACGATATCATCGCTATCGTAGGGTGCTCTTGACTGCATACCATCCCTAAAAGTCGTGTCCGTAATCCAAATATCATCCGGCATATTCATAGGGACTTTTCGATGGTTCCAGACAATCTTAGGAATTTCCTCGTAACTATACATATCTCTATATAATTTCGGCTCTTGGACATCCTGAAGCTCATAGCTATAGTCTTTTTGCTCCAAAAGATTTGTCTTAGATGAAATATCTAACATGGTCAACTCCTTTCGCTGCTCACATGGAAACATTGCAGTAGAAGAAAAAATAATTTGATAAAACAACTCTTTTCTCTGCTCACATGGAAGCATTGCCATGGTGAAATACTTGTATACAAGTATACTCTCATCCATATGTCATTGTCAAGAGTTAACGCTTTATCATTTTAATAGGATCTAGGATTTCATCAATTTCATCTTCACTCAGTAGGCCTAATTTTTTGATTGCTTCTCTAATGGTTAAATTATTTTTATATGCTAATTTTGCAACCTTTGCTGCCTTCTCATATCCGATATATGGATTTAAGGCTGTAACCAGCATCAGAGAATTTTCTAGGTAGTCATCTATTTTGTTATAATTAGGTGTAATCCCAACTGCACAATTATCGTTAAACGAACGAATAGCATCTGCCAGAAGTCCCACAGATTCAAGGAAGCTTGATATGATGAGAGGCATATATACGTTGAGTTCAAAGTTTCCTTGCGAGGCCGCAATAGATATAACGGAGTTATTCCCCATCACCTTAACGCATACCATGGTCAATGCTTCGCACTGAGTTGGGTTGACTTTTCCCGGCATAATGGAGCTGCCAGGCTCATTTTCGGGTATATTGAGTTCTCCGATTCCACATCTTGGGCCTGAAGAAAGCAGTCTTATGTCATTAGCAATTTTCATCAGATTCGCAGCTAGAGCAGTCAGTGCTCCGTGCATATTAACAAGTGCATCCTTTGAAGTAAGATCATGAAATTTATTATCCGATACTTTAAACTTTTCGCCCGTCAGCTCCGATAAGTTATTTACAACTATTTTGTCGAAATCCTTTGGTGCGTTCAAGCCAGTGCCTACTGCAGTACCGCCTATCCCAACTTCCCTGATATATTCAAAAGCGTCCTCAAGCATAAAAACATTATGTTCTAACATGGATCTCCAGCCACTAATTTCTTGGCCGAGTGTGATTGGAGTCGCATCTTGAAGGTGAGTCCTGCCGATTTTAATGACATCCTCATACTTTTTCTCTAATTCAAAGAATGTGTTTCGGAGTTTCGCTATGTTTGGCAAAAGATTATTTTGTATTTGCAAAACAGCTGCTATGTGCATGGCTGTAGGGAAGGTGTCGTTTGAACTCTGGGACTTGTTGACGTCATCGTTAGGATGAAGTATTTCCTCACCCAAAATTTCATTGCCTCTGTTTGCAATGACTTCATTGACATTCATATTCGTCTGTGTCCCGCTCCCAGTCTGAAAAATCACTAGCGGAAAATTATCATCCAATTTTCCTTCTAAAATCTCATCACAGACATCGGAGATGATTTTTCTTTTTGCATTCTCAATGGTGCCCAACTCAAAATTTGCATTGGCAGCAGCTTTTTTTAGGTATGCATAAGCCTTTATAATCTCAATCGGCATTTTGTATTTGCCAATCTTAAAATTATTGATGCTTCGCTGGGTTTGTGCACCCCAGTATTTATCGGCTGGAACCCTAACCTCTCCCATCGTGTCCTTCTTGATTTTATATTCCATCAGAGTGTCCTTTCTCACTACAGTATATCTTTACTGCATTTTTACGCTGCACGCTTTAATCGCGTTTACAATCTGCTCAACAACTCTTTTGTCAAAAACATCCGGAAGTACATAGTCAGCTCTTAGATCTTCTTCCTTTATGACGTTAGCAATGGCTCTTGCAGCGGCTTCCTTCATTTCCTCCGTAATCTGCGAAACCCTGCAATCAAGCGCGCCCCTGAATATCCCTGGAAACGCCAAAACATTATTTACTTGGTTTGGAAAATCGGAGCGTCCTGTGCCAACTACCGCTGCACCTGCTTCAATAGCCTCATCCGGCATGATTTCAGGCACAGGATTTGACATCACAAAAACAATCGGATCCTCAGCCATAGATGCAATCATCTCTTTTGAGACAATCCCTGGCTTCGAAACCCCGATTAAAACATCCGCATTCTTAATTAGCTCATCCAGTTTACCCTTAATATTATTTTGATTAGTTAATTTCGCAATTTGCTCCTGCTCGCTGTTATTATACGGCGCTCCATCATATATAGCGCCCTTGCTACCGCACAAAATAATATCTCCAAAATTGAATCTTAGTAGCATCCTTGCTATTGCAATGCCTGCTGAGCCTGCACCGCTTATAACAATTTTTAAATTGCCTGGTTTCTTACCTGTGAATCTCAAAGCGTTTAAAATCCCCGCAGAGGTTACAATTGCAGTTCCATGCTGGTCATCGTGAAAAACTGGAATGTCGCACTTTTCCTTAAGCCTTCGCTCAATGTTAAAGCATCTTGGTGCACTGATGTCTTCGAGATTTATGCCGCCAAAGCTCTTGGATATATTGTAAATCGTATCCACGATAACATCCTCATCATTAGAATTTATACATATTGGAATTGCATCTATATCTGCAAAAGTCTTGAACAGCGCACACTTTCCCTCCATTACGGGCATTCCTGCGGACGGGCCTATATTGCCAAGTCCCAAAACAGCGCTTCCATCAGTTATGACGGCAACCAGATTACCCTTTCCCGTATATTCATACGCCAGATTTTCATCCCTTGCAATTTCAAGGCATGGCTCCGCAACTCCTGGCGTATATGCGATGGCAAGCTCTTCCCTATTCGTAATCTTAGCCTTGCTTTCGATGCTGAGTTTGCCCCTCCACTCGGCGTGCATTTTAAGTGCTTTTTCTTTTCTATTCATTTTACTTCCAAATCTCCTTTGTACAAAATAGATTTTCATGCTATGTATGTTCATGCTATGTCCATTGCTTACTGCTATGCTCGCTATAAATCTAAACTATTCATATCAAGTAAAAAATCAAACAAATTAATTGTGAGTATTCCATGTTCATCCAAGGATGGCTTAATTCGATCTTTTACTACTATTATTTTTTTGAATGAATCGTCAATATTAATCAGTGATGCCTTTTCTTGCTCAAGTTTCTCATTAGATGGAATGCTGTATGCTGACTGAACATAATATTTTTTGCTGCCAAGGTTAGCTATAAAATCCACTTCAAGCTGTTTCTTCAAATCCTTATCGTTAGGCCCATACTCTCTTTTTATAACTGTCCCTACATCCACCATATATCCTCGAAATCTCAATTCATTATATATAATATTTTCCATAAGGTGAGTTGGCTCTATCTGCCTAAAATTCAATCTAGCATTTCTAAGTCCTACATCTTCAAAGTATATTTTGTATGGTGTGCCAATATATTTTCGTCCCTTTACATCATACCTATGAACCCTCTTTATGAGAAAAGAATCCTCAAAATAGTCTATATATTTATCAATTGTATTGGCAGAAATTTTAGATTTTTTCACTGACAAAAATGTAGATTCTATCTTAGATGGATTTGTGAGTGTGGAAATCCCTGACGCCAAAATATTGAGTAGATCCTCAAGTTCACTATTCAGGCGTACATCATACCTGTTTACAATATCTCGTATATATACATTGCTTAATTGATTTTTTAGGTAGTTCATCTTATCTTCGTCACTTTTCATGAGAGCCTGTGCTGGCAAGCCTCCGAACACCTGGTATTCAGCAAATGCATCTTCCTTATCGCCATCATAGTTTTGAAAAAATTCAGAAAAAACAAGTGGCATAATATGGATCTCATCACCCCTACCGGCAAATTCAGTAATTACATCTTTGGATAAGAATTTCGAATTACTACCAGTTACGTATACATCAAAATTATTTTCTCGTAAAAATCCATTAAGCACCTGTTCAAATGATGCTAATAACTGTACCTCATCTAAGAGAATATAGTATTTTTCATCACTATTGGTTCTGGAAAATACATACTCCAAGAACTTCTGAGGGTTGAGCAATCTTTCTCCACTCAAAATATCTAAGTCCATGAGATCCTCTCCAATTTTCAGAAGATCTTGCCCTGAATCAAAGGCAAATTTTATTATATGATTTTCATCTACTCCGCTTTCGATTAAGTAGTTATAAAATATATTGTTGAGTAGGTAAGATTTGCCACTCCTTCTAATGCCTGTTATTACCTTGATAAATTCGTTGTCCATCTTACGAATTAGTTTATTTAGGTAATAATCACGTTTTATTTCCATAAATAATCTCCATTTTCTATTTAGAAATATTTCCGTTACGGAACTTAATCTAAATAAATTATATATTCTATTTGCATCGGAGGCAAGTCCTATTTAGAAATATTTCCAGAATGGAATTATTTCTAAATAGGACTAAAAAAAATAATAACTTCTCCTATTAGGCTTGCTGTTGAACTGGAACCTCACCATAATCGATAACACCAATAAGACGGAGACGTTTTTATCTCTTGCGCTAGTGCTCGAGATAGAGCATATATCCCCATAAAAAACACCGTATCGACTAATTTTTTAATCGACACAGTGCTTATTATCAGTATATACTATTTTGTAAATTACTTAATTGCTTTTTTTCTATCACTCACGTATATAACCATTATAGCAGCTACAACTAATATAAGAACAAATAAAATATAATTTATGGCATCCCCAGTCTTTACATTTCTAAGACATTTTTCAAGTTTTTCCTTAATTACTGTATTATTTGTCATTTTTTCAGAATTATTAACACTAGAATTGTTATCACTAATTTGCTCATTTGAATTTGCACCATATACATGTATTTTGTATTCAGCATATCCTTCATTTGACTGAATTTTACCCGTATAATCTCCAGCTTTCAATGAATTTAGCCAATTCTTGGAGAACTTAATTACTATGCTTCCATTATTAGATTCATAATCCTTGCCATACTCTAATATCTTTTCTGCCCCATCTATAACCAATGAAACTTTTGCATTTTTATTTAACTCTTGTCCGTCATGAAAATATTTGTAATCCGAATCAACCTTTAGCGATAATCCATTTGCTTTTCCCTCTTCAAAGCTTACTTCACCATAACCATTGATAAATTTAATTTTGTTATCTTTGTTTAGTACTTTAGAATCAAGAAAGCTGAGAGTAGGATTATTTTTGATGTTTCTAAAAGTTTTTTCAGCATTTTCCAATTCTTTGATTTTATCATTTAATAGTTTCTTTTGTTTTTCACTTAGTTTATCTACAATTTTCCTTGAGGATTTTAATATATCCTCACTATCCAAAAGGATAGGTGATGGTATCACAATTTGTTCCTTAAGTACTTCAAATCTCTCATTTTCTAATTTTTCTTTTGTTTTTGTAGAATCTATTTTAGCATCAAATCTTTCATTTGCAAGTTTTTCAGCAGTTTCCTTGTCTACCTGCATTTTTTTCACTACATCTGCTAGTGACGTATCTTCAGGATTTGGTAAGTAATTTCCGTATCCTTTTAGTGTTTGATCGTTGAAATCATTGCAGTTACCATAAACTTCTTTAACGGTAGCATTAGGACCAACAAGTGTGGCATCTATCTTGCCAGCAAACCCTCCATTCCATGAATAGCCTGGCGTTACTGTACCTGTGCTAACACAATTTTCTACTTTCCCTGATATAGTTCCAGCAAATCCGCCCAGATATTCAGCATTTTCGCCCTTGACAGGCTTTACATTTCCTGTAGAGTAAGAATCCTTAGTTTCGCTGTATAATCCTGAAGCACCACAGAAACCACCAACATTATAAACTCCTGTAACATTTCCTCTAGCACTTGAGCCTCTAACTGAACCATCATTATATCCGACTAATCCACCAGTTGTATTTCCACCTAGCACATCGCCCCTTGCAATTGAATCAATGATTTTGCCTTTATTATGGCCAACAAGTCCTCCTACATGTCCTGATGTTGATTTGTCTTTGGCGCCTGTATCAGCTACTACATTCACATCTGCAACGACATCGTAAATAGTTGTAGAGGCAAATGCAAAAGTATTATTATCATATTCTTCCTGAGACACACCTACAAGCCCGCCTACATCTGCAATCTTAATAAATCTTTCTCCATTTGATTCAACTGTACCTGACACCTTGCAATGTGCAATCAAATTGTTTTTCTTTGCGTTAGCATCAACCTGAGCCTCACCAACCAGAACACCAATTACTGAACCGCCCTTTATTTTTGCATTTTCAATATTTAAATCCTTTATCTCTGAACCTTTTATAGCTCCAAATAAACCAATTCCTCTTGATTCCTTGTCCTTTTCAATCCTTAGGTTCTTGATATTATGCTTTTGTCCAAAAAACTTTCCTGTAAAAGGATGTTCAAGATTTCCTATTGGTTCAAATTTTATTCCTGCAAGGTCAATGTCCTTATTTAATATGTAATTCTTGCTTAAAACCTCATCATCCGTCGATCCCGACAATTTCAAAAGTTCTTCTTTTGAATTTATTTCAACAAACTTCTCTTTTGGATTTTCAATTTCATCTAAGGTTGGTGCAGTATAATGGTTTTGGTCACACCCATAAAACCACAAAACTTTCTCGCCACCGTTAAATTTAGCTGTAGATACGCCCACAGGCGATGGCACATCATTGACATTAAACATCCAACCGTCTGGCTTTGAAGCTGTAATATCATCAATAGTATTAACAAATTCTCCCCACTCAGATGCTTCAGTTTTAAATGTAATTGCATATTACAAAAGTTACAGGAGCTTTAGGCGGCACAATTGTCTCCGTTTTAGGTGGAATTACAGCTGAAATATATGGAAATCCATTGTTATGATCTACATCTTGTGTCCAAACTCCTTGAGTATTTCCTGAAATTTCATTCAAGTATTTTGCTGAAGCCATTTCTGCTGTTGTCTTAGCAATAACACCACTAAAGCTTGCCATCTCCTTAGCAGGCCTCATTTTTTCACTATTATAATACCCATTGATTACAGTACCTATTGATGCATAACTAGCACCTTTCCAACCTACAACAGCACCACCTTGATCGGCCTTAACATCGTTATTTACATAAATATTTTCAAGCTTACTTGGACTGGTATGTCCTCCAACAAAACCACCAATTTTTTCATTCTTAGTTGCAGTAACAGTTCCTAAAGCATATGCATTAGATATAGTTCCCTTTTCACATTTACCTGCAAATCCTCCAACATTCGCTAATCCAACAACATTTGCATCAACAAAACACTGGTCAATATTTCCTGAACCCGAGGAATACCCATTAAATCCAACAAAGCCACCTACCTGCATTGCATTTTCCGCACTAACGGTGACATTTATTACTGCACTCTTAGATATTTTCCCATTGTTTATTCCAGCCAAGCCTCCAGTGCCACCTTGAGCGGATGTTATACTAGAATTTATCACGCGGCAATTCTCTATTGTTCCCTCATTCTTGCTTAATAGTATTCCAGGAAAATAGAGCCTTTTGATGCTTATTATTGCATTATCTAGAGTTAGATTTTTAATGCTAGCACTTTTGTCGATATTCGTAAATAATCCACCCTCATTTATTTTTAAATTCTTGATAGTATGTCCATTACCATCAAAATTGCCTTTAAATAGTGGCTTATTATCATATGGACCTGTTTTTCCTATACTCTGAAGTGCAGTATATTTCTCCAAGTTTAAATCTCTTGTTAATCTGAAATTCTTAGATAATTCCTCTTTGTAAATAGCCTTTGCACTCATTAAATGCTCAACGAACTCACTGGAATCGTTGAAATAACCAAAAGTACTGCTAGAAGTACAGCATAAAAATTCGATTTTCTTAATGTTCCTTTCATATTACCTCCTACATTTTTGAGACAAATAAAAAATCTGTACGACCGAAAACCGCACAGATATTAAAAGCTAAATTTAGTATCCTAAGGCGATCTCGGTATTGGCAAGTGCCTCACAAAACAGCCTGCGTATCTGACTTATCCCTAATATATTAAGGGCTTCACAGTGACCTACTCGCGAGGATTTCCACCTCATTCCACATTTAGTTTCACCTTTAAGCAAATTATAATTTAAGCTACGATTGGATATTAAATTTAAATGGTAAAACTCGACTGATTGTAATATATTTTTTATTCATTTGTTGCAATAATTCTATCACTTTTATTTAAGCTTTTCAATATTTTTAAACTCCACAATTATTTTACACTAAAAAAATCCCACTGTGATATCAAGATGAAAATACAGATTAAAATGAATCACAACTCAAATCAAAGCACCACAAAAAGCGGGTTCTTTTTTTATTAAAAAATTCGCTGGAGCAAACTTTTTTCAGATTTACCCCAACGAATATTATACAACCAACAAAACAACAACCCTCAAGGTTGCTGTTTTGTGATAATAGTATTGATTTGTATATGTTAATTTCTTACCAAATGAATTTTAACTTTGATTAAGTGAATTACTCAACTATCCTGATTGCACTTACTATAGATCCTGCTCCACCACCGCCTAGTCTTGTAATCATTACACCCTGTCTAGGGTTCAAAGCATGTATCTCTCTACCTCCACCAAGGTAAATTGAATAGTGATTTGCATATGCAACAACATCTCCTGGCTGCAAGCTTGATGGGGATACATATCTGCCGTATGATCCAAACGACCTTGTGATATTATAGCCCAATGCTCTGTACACAGCGACTACAAATCCGCTACAGTCAACGCCGGTGCTTAAATTAGTTCCTCCCCAAACATAAGGAGCTCCCACGAATTGGCTAGCATAAGCCGCTACAGACGCTCCTGAGCCTGAATATCCAGCTGCACTTGGAACATTATAAGTAGTGTTTCCATTGCTAGAGTAAGAGCCTGTCGCTGTATACGAATTAGCAGCCTGTCTTATCTTCGTTCCTCTAAGTACTATCTGAGGCTTTGCTTCCTTTGTAACACTCTCTTTGATTGTTTTGCTATCGGAAACGGCGCCATTAATATTCTTTTGTTTGAGAGTTACCTTCTTAGTTCCTGCCTCGCCTGCTTCCTTAACCTCAGTCTGACCTTCATAAAGAGAATCTGTGTCTTCGTATTGCACCTCAGCTTCAACAGCTTCTTCCTTATCAAAGGTCTGCACAGTCGTGATATTAACGTATGGTACCATCTTTTCAATCACGACCTCATCGCCAGGCATAATTTTTTCTGGGTCATAGCCCTTGTTGATATCGAGAAACTCTTCATATCCAAGTCCGTTATCCTCAGCTATACCCCACGCTGTATCTCCAGCTTTTACAGTATATGTCTTAGGTGATTTAACACCCTTTATAATCTTACTAATAGCCTTGTCAGGTGACATTATTTTAGGCGTTTCGCCATTATTGAAGTTCTTATTAACAACCTTAAGCTCCTTATCAGTCGTAATAGACTCCACTTTTGCGCCCTTAACTACATATGCGTTCTTAACGCCGTCTACAACCTGCTTCGCTTCTGTTTCTGAGCTCAGTACCGCAAGCTCCTTGTCATCAGCTTGAACCAGCCAATACTCTTCACTAGCATAGCTCTTTGAGGCATACATCATGCCTGACATAAATAAAAAAAGCGCCACAGGTATTCCTACCAAAACAGAAAGCTTAATTTTTCCTCTGCCAAATGCTCCGCTCATCTGTAACCTTCTCCTCTTATCGTATTCTCTTCTTTTATAATGAAGAAATAATAATTTAACACATTCATTGTATACCGTGTCCTCCCCGATGTCAATAAAAAAATTAATATTTCTTAAGAATTTTTCAAATGAGCATATTGAGAATGCAGCAATTGCAACCTTTATGACAAGTATGTTTTTTATATTTCTTAAAAAGAATTAAATTTCTTAGTATTTCTTAAGTGAAAATCATCTTCAATATATAGCCTTACAATATAAACAATTAAGCATAAAACCATAGAGCCAAATATATCGAGTATTGAATGTTGCTTTACAAAACATGTTGATATCGCAATTAATATCCATAGTAAATCTAAAACAAAAATAGATAATTTATTTTTAATCTCCTTCGTTCTATGTGTTGAAATGAGTCCAAGAAATGATCCTATTGCATGTACGCTTGGCATAACGTTCGTATTTGTGTCAGCTTTATAAATAGCAGCTATCATATGAGTGAAAATATTGTCTCTGGGGAGCACTTCAGGTCTTAAGTCTTGACCGTTAGGAACTAGCAAACAAAATATTAGCGTAAAAGTAAATGTAATGATGATGCTGAGCATATAACGCTTGTATTCGGCTTCGTCGTTAATAAGTAGAAATATGCCCATCCCAACTAAAGCAGGGTACCACATATAATAGAAAATAATAAACTCTTCCCTAAATGGGATATAGTCATCCAAAAACATATATGATACCCAATAGTCAGTACTCTCCGGGACTAATTTTTCAACAACAAAAAAGAGCCCTATGTATATAGGTACATAAATCGCATATGTTAATAGAACAAGCTTGTGTTTTGTTTTGCTATTCACTAAATTTTTCTCCCATCTGGAATTAAAACTGTAATACCCTCATTAATATTTTTTATTTTTATAAGCTCGGAGCCTTTTTGGAATTCACCATCTAGCGTCCAATTCATCTCAGAATCACATTCAATTTCAATCCTTTTTGCGTCAAAAAATTCAATGAGTGAGTTCTCTTTAAATCTACCCAGTCTAAGGCTGACAAGAACGGAATTTAATTCTATAGGATTTGAGGGATATTTTATGAGCAACACTTCGAATACACCGTCTGATAAATCAACAAGTTCTTCATCCAAAGTCAATATTCCCGCAACAGAAGTCGTATTGCATATTGCACCAAATATGAAATCCCCTTCAATATTTTTGCTATCGGTGCTCATTTTTACATGCCATGGCTTCATATTGCCAAGCTCAGCCACTCCACTAAGAACATATGCAAAATGTCCTAGAACGTTCTTCATGCTCTGTGGCGTCGAATATGAAACACCTGTAAATGCACCAAAGGAGGCTATATAACTGAAATATCTTCCATTAAAATCGCCTATGTCCACTTTTTTAGGTACACTATTTGAAATGCTAAGTGCGGCAAGAGGCATGTATGTCGAAAGTCCAAGGGTGTCGGCAAAATCATTGGTACTTCCAGCTGGAATATATCCTATGGGTATATCTTTTCCTGAGTCTTTTATGCCAGAAACAACCTCATTATATGTTCCATCCCCTCCTATCGCGACAACAACATCATATTTCCCCGACAAAGCCGCTTCATTAGCAAAATCCTTTGCATCGCCTGATTTTTCTGTAAGTCTTGATGTGCACTCATAACCACCAGTTTGTAAATTCTGTATTATGCTAAGAAAAAATCTTTCTGCCTGACTTTTGCCAGCAGTCGGATTAACTATTATATATGCCTTTTTCATTGAAATTTTCTTCCTTCTATTCTTTTGTTGCCCTATATATGCTGCTATTATTTTGCTAATTCTATCAATTTATCTAAAAGTTCGGGATATGTTATTCCCATAGACTCTGCCATCTTTGGAAACCTACTAACGTCTGTTAGGCCTGGAATCGTATTGATTTCGTTGAATAGGATTTCTTGCTTTGAAATTTGGTTTTTCACCTCTCCATGTGTTCCACTATTATGATTCAAGTTCCTAATGAATATGTCAACTCTAGCATATCCCTCACAGCATAGTGCTCTGTATACCTTCATAGCGGTGTTTTGTACATCTTTTACAAGGTCATCGTCAATTCTAGCAGGAAGGTGAATCTTTGACTTGAGCTGGCTGTATTTTTCACCGTAATCAAACCAATCGACAAATAACTCTATCTCATCTACAGGGCTTACTGAAAGATCATCGTTACCAATAACAGCACAACCAACTTCAAAGCCTTCAATATTTTCTTCACAAATTACTTGATTATCAAACTTAAATGCTTCCTCTATTGCAGGAATTAATTCCTTTTCATCGTGAACCTTTGTCATTCCCAGCGAAGATCCAGCCTTGATAGGTTTTACAAACAGCGGAAATCCCAATTTTAGTATATCTTCTTTCATATCCATCGGATTATCCCACTCGTGAATCATTATATTTTTCGGAGTTTTGACACCAACGTCATTTGCTATCCTATGAGCTATATATTTGTCCATGCATAGAACAGATGCTTCCATACCACAACCAACAACTGGAATTCCAGCTAGCTGCAAAAGTCCCTGAATCGAACCGTCTTCTCCGTTTTTGCCATGCAGAACTGGAAACACTGCATCGAGATGAATAAATTTGTTTTCATCTAAAATCCACAATCCGCTATCATTTCTATCAGGTGAAATAAATGCCTTTTTAACATTACCATTCTGCCAAGTATTGTCATTTATTTTGTCGATATCGTCATCAAAATAATACCAGCATCCCTCCTCAGTAATGCCTACAAGATGCTTTTCATATTTTTCATCATCAAGATTTTTAATAACTGAATAACTCGAATGCAGCGAAACGGGATATTCGCTTGAACAACCACCAAATATAATTGCAATTGACTTTTTCATAATAAACTCCCTATTTTAAACCTTCGGCTTTAAACTCATCCCTTGAGTCGACCCAAGCCTTGTTAAATACAACACCCAAACAAAATATTTGTGCGAGCAAAAATAACCAAAACATCATAGCTACAATTGATGATAATGAACCATATATTATGTCATAATTAGCTATCTGACTCGCGTAAATAGAAAATCCGATAGTGGCAATCATCATGCCTATAGAGCAAAATAGGCTCCCTGGAATTATATCCGCGAATTTTATCTTTTCTGATGGCATTATATAATAATTAATTGATACTATCATGAAGTACAGCAAAATATTAATCGGCCATCTGAGATATGTCCACAAAACATCTACGACGCTATTATCTGAAACAGCTCCGATTGTCAGACTCATGAGCATCTTCCCGTAAACAAGTACAACAAGTGTAAATACAAGGGTTGACACAAATATGAGAACCATAACTATGGATTTCACTCTTTCCTTGATTAATCCCTTGCTTGTATACTCTCCCTCAGTATATGTGTAGTTTGATAATCTATGCATAGGAATCATGACTTTTGATGCAGCCCAGGCTGCGGTAGCTGTAAGTATAATATTATTTGCACCTGAAGGTTTATAGCTAAAAAGAGATTCCATTGTGTTACTTAAATCGCCCGACACATATCTTTCCATTATGCTGTAAATGTATCTTACTGATATATCAAAAATACCCAAAATCTGGGACAAAACGATTACGATGGGAACAAGGGAGAGTAACATATAAAATGCCATCTGTGCTGGAAATCCCTGATAATACGGTGAGCTCATCATAGAAAAAGCACGTTTTCCAATATCGAAAAAACGCTTAACAAGATCCAATATATTTCTTTTCATATTATAATGTACCATTTATACACATATTCTAAGGCGTCATCTTTTCCAACTCTTTTGCTAGACTTTTTAGAGCCATAGCTCTATGACTTATCTCATTTTTCACTTCAGGACTCAGCATTCCGAATGTGCTTCCATAGCCTTCGGGAACAAACAGCGGATCGTATCCGAATCCGTGATGACCCCTTTCCTCTTCAATTATATGCCCCGGACATTCACCTCTTGCTACAATCCTTCTTCCATCAGGAAACAGAAGTGTTATAACTGAAATGAACTTCGCTCGCCTATCCTTATAAGGTACGTCCTTAAGAAGATCTTTCAATTTTTCGTTATTTCTCTCGTCATTTTGATCTTCACCAGCAAACCTAGCAGAATATACTCCCGGTGCACCTCCTAAGGCTTCAACCATTAGGCCAGAATCATCCGCTATAGTCGGCTTCCCACATATATCCATAATAGCTTTGGCTTTAATATATGAATTCTCTTCAAATGTAGAACCATTCTCTTCAATTTCAAGGTCCTTAGAAATGCCAGCGTCATCTCTTGATATCACATCAATGCCAAATTTTTTCGTTACCCTTGAAATTTCGTCTATTTTGTGCTTGTTACTCGAAGCTACAACTAGTGTTTCCATATTTCCACCTTGTCTTTTCAATCTTTGCTTTACATTGCACAAAAATATATGCAATTACTCGATTATTATACCACATCTAAATTTCATTATCCATATTTCGATTTTTACATTTATTTTGCTAGTCTTTAACTGATGGTATGGTTGATTTAATAATTAATGTAAGAAGTTATGCCATTAATTACTGTTAGCGTAAAATAATTGTGGATTTTCTTGAGAAAATAACCCCGGGTTGATTAGATATATTTTTGGTGTTACAATATTCACAACAATGAGATTCTATTCTATATTAAGATTAGAATCGGTGCATAAGGTTTATATGGAGGTGGATTATGTCTATCAAAGACCGAGTAACGATCGCTATGGTTGATCAAGCTCTGAATTATCTTGATAAGGATCCCCATGAGAACTT
>QWCE01001781.1_pt1 | contig 30211 bp, 34 predicted proteins | sample 1972531 | NCBI WGS metagenome assembly QWCE01 (sample SAMN09866716, study PRJNA288562) | Human gut metagenome isolate term4_stool, whole genome shotgun sequencing... | reverse complement strand
TTGTTTGTCATTTTTTCCTCCTTGGTTTTTCTTCTTTCGTGTTTTCTTTTATTATACTACTTTTCTTTTCCCTTGTCTACTTTTTTAGTATAACACCACTGCTCTGCTCGCTGGAGCAAGTCATCTGTAAAGATGCCCTTTTCGATTGCCCTGGTGATGTTGGCAAGGCTGTCCTGCACTTCATTGTACTGCTGCAAAACATCTGTATGATATTTGTCGTAGCTGCTGTTGAATTTCTGCACCTGCTGATTCACCTTAGAAACAGCTTTTCTCAAATTTTTCGGCTTCAATCTCTCGCCGATCAGCACAGCAATGTAGGCATCCAGATAGTCCTTATTCAGCTCCTTGTTGTTGCACATTGCACGATGCGTATTGCATCTGTAGGTAGCAAGCCGTGTCTTACTTCTTCCCGAAAATCGTAGATTCCCGATCATCCGCTTGCCGCAGACATCACAGACCAGTTTTCCAGTCAGCAGGTAAAACTCTTTGCTGTGATAGCGTCCTATGTTTCGCTTGTTCTTCGCCTTGATCCGCTGCACCTGTGCAAACAGCTTTTTCCCGATGATCGCAGGACAGCCGCCTTCAATGCGGATATAGCTGTCTTTTTGAGCGTGATTATTCCGCTTGCCGTCTGTTTTTGCAGCCGCCTTATTAAACACAAAAACACCAGTGTACTTCTCATTGCTGAGTATTTCGTACAAACTGTTTTTCCCGAACATCTTCCCACGTTTTGTCTTGTATCCATGGGCATTCAAGTAATCAATGATAGTTGTGTATCCGTGACCGTCTGCAAACATCTGAAAGATGATTCTTACCGCTTGTGCTTCCTGTTCATTGATAATCAGATGCCGGTTTTCATCCAGATCGTATCCCAGCGGAGGACAGCCGCCAGTATGTTTGCACTGCAGGGCTGTCTCATTCATACCTTTCATGACTTCCCGTGCCAGATTCTTGCTGTAGTACTCGGACATGCCCTCCAGAACCGCTTCCATCATAATGCTCTCCGGGGAATCGTCCATGCGTTCCAGCACACTGCAAAGCTTGACATGGTTCTTCTTTAGTTTCTTCTTGTAGATAGCACTGTCGTAACGATCTCTTGAAAAACGGTCCAGCTTATGCACCAGAACGATGTCAAACAATCCCTTGCCGCTGTCTGCGATCATCTGCTGAAACTGCGGTCGGTTATCTGTTGTTGCCGACCTCGCCTCATCGGTATAGGTGGAAACCACCTGCCAATGATTTTGCTTACAGAACTGATTCATAGCTCGTATCTGTGCATCGATGGATTCGCTTCGTTGATTGTCACTGGAAAACCGGGCGTATTGTGCTACTTTTGGAATGTTCAGCATGTTACCACCTCAACAGGCAGATAGATGTCCTCTCCATAGCTTTCATCAATAATTCTGACACCATGCAAAAACATGCTTTCTTCCAGGAAAAGTATTTCTACAAACTCCACTTCACCAATTGGAAAGTCTGTAAATTCTTCCGGTTCCAGCACGATAAAGCAGCCGATGTCATCCAGATTATCCACTTGATACTCCTGCATCATTGCGGTCATTTTCTTTGCAATATATGCTTTGAGCATCAAAGGCTGAATCTGATCAATTTCTTTGAGATTTGTTACTTTTATCATTCTGCCTCCTCCATTTCATAAGGTTCTAACGTCCATTCTCTTCTGACTGCCGGCGTGAGCGGGTGGCAGGCATTTCTTCCGATCTGGTACATCTTGCCAGCATGCTGCTTTATCAATTCCAGCAGGTATTTCTGCCGCTCCCTCACTCGCAAAGTATTCTTCCCGATGGTGCCCCATGCAATGATAATGGCATCACTCATTGCAGCGTACTGCTGTATGATCTCATCTGCTTCATCAGCAATCAGTTCATCATCGCCGTTGAAACGAAGATTGAGCTTTTCCATAATTCTGCTGTACAGATTCACGATATTGACGCTGCCAAAACCCAACTTGCTGACATTATTCAAAACAAGCATTGTCGTCATATCAAAGTTGACCGTATCCGCTGTATTCGGGTTGATCATGATGACCATTGCGGTAGGTTTCTCGCTGTCCCATTCCTTCCGCAGAAGCAAGCGATGTTCTTTGTCATCTGAAAAGATTGCTTTGCTTTTGATGATCGTAGTTTCTTCTAGCATTTCTTCCTCCCTCTAAAAAAAGAGGCTCAGCATCACGCCAAGCCTCCCGCAAACAAAATTTTTACTTACTCTTCTTGACAAGTGCCAGCAGTTGTACGCCGCAGGCAACCCCTGCCAGAAACATTTCAATTGCAATCGGCATTGATGTACTTCACCTCCTCTCGTTCCTGCATTTCGATGGCGATCCCGATGCCGCCGATCACCAGTGTCAGTACCAGTCCTGCGATAAATTCCTTCATGTCAAATTCCTCCAATTTTTCATTTTATGCTTCACACTGTAACGGTGTTTTTACCTCGCTAATTGCTTCCTCCATTGCCACTGTATCCATGAGCAGTTCTTCGATCTCGTCCGGATCATAGCCAAAATCAAGCAACAACTGGACTTCTTCTTCCGAAACGCCAAATGTGCCGCAGTACTCCAACAGCAGTTCTTCCCGTTCATCTTCCATCCACCATTTTGCGTAATCCAGTTGATCCCAATTGTACGGGTTGAACATAGTGTGGATGTAGCCCTGCATTTCAAATGTGCTCTTATGGAGATTGCCACTCGAAGATATTTTGACGATTTCACCCTCTGAAACATCGACCTCGCAGCACTTGCCATTCAGATTTACCTTTTTCAAAGCATTGTCCAAAATGCTCTTTGTGCTGGCGTAAACGTACAATCCCAGTGCCGGAAAATGATAAACCGCCAAAGGATTATTGCCTTTCACCAGAAACAGCGTATTGTCGTTTCTCAAAATCGTAAAGACAAAACTGCCCTCCACCAGTTCTGCCATGCGTTTGATGTTTTCCTTGTCCAGCTGCTGCCCCTGTTCCAGAAGCTGCACGGCGACGTAGCTGTCGGTTTCGATCGGTGTCGGTGGGAGATGCTGTTCCCGGCGAAGCTCCTTGTCGTTGTACAGCACGCCGTTGTGGGCAAGAGCAAACGATTCTTTGCCGCAGTGTCCTTCGAACGGGTGGTTGTTGCAGTTCCGCTTTTCGCTGCCCTGCGTCGTGAACCGGGTGTGCCCGATGACCGCTCTCGTGTCCCTGGGAAAGAACAGCTTGACCTTGTGTGCCGGCTTCGGCTTTTTGTAGGTGACCATGCTGCCGTCCCGGACGTAGGCGATTCCTGTTGCGTCTGTGCCACGGACTTCCGCAGCGACAGAGAGGTAGTGTACCAATTTTTTCAGGACAGCGTTGCTGATCTTACCCTTGTAGTCTAAGAAACCAAACACTGCACACATCTTACATCTCCTCACTTTCCATCACGTACTCATTGACGTATAGTCTTCTCTCTTTGAGATACTGGATCAGTTCCGGTTCCCGAATGGAGCTTACAAACTCCGACCAGCTCATGGCATCGATGCCATCCTCAGACAAAGAAATCGCCGCATCACAGATGTGGTTAACCATCTGCAGTGTGGCGATGAAGGTGTTGTATTTGAGCGTACCTCGGAACAAGCGAAACTCAATGGTGTGGTAGTTATTGAGATTGACTGCGACGTATCTGCCGTTGCAGCCGCTTTTCGCTTTCTCCAGGATTTGTTTGCCGGTCTTTTCAAAGCCGAAGCGTGCACTCCAACGGCTCATGTTGTAGCTGCTTCTGCGGCTGAATGTGAACAACTCATTCCAATGCTTTTCTACAAAGAACAGGATCCGGCTGATGACATCTTCCTGTTCTGTCTGGTTATCTCCGAAAGCGTTTCGATTGACATGAACATGCAGACCGCAAGTTGATGTCTGATGAGAACGATAGCCAATGGAGACTGCCTCCCGAAGGAGTTCCTTCCAGTTCATGGATTCCATGTGATAATCCAGTGTCATGGGATGGGAAACGATCTCAAAGCCGTCTTCCAGAGAACCATCCGACTTGATGTAAATGTTTTCCTCATGAATGTTAGCAATGCTTTTGAGACTGGCGGCGTTATCGTTGTCCTTGCCGCCGTCATCCACCTCCAGTTCTACGCCAAAGTATCGTTTTCCTTCTCCGTAAAAGATAGGTGTGGGCTTGTAACCGTACTCTTCGATCTCGTCCTCAAACTCGTCGAAGCATCTTTCGCAGTAGGGCAGGTCGCCGTGCCAGCAGACGAGGCTTTCCGGAACGATCTGCCCGCAAGATTCGCAACGGTAGTAGTGGGCATCAAAGCAGTCCTGACAGAGGCAGGTATCTTCATCGGAGACGCTGTTTTGTTCCCAGATCGTCTCACCGCAGTGGTCGCAGGTGACGCAGTGTTCCTCGACACAATCGTCGCAGAGCAGTTCATCGTCTACCGGTGTGCCCTCTTCCTCGGCAAGCACTCTTCCGCAGTAGTCGCAAATTCTTACTTCTTCCATTTCAAGTTCCTCCAAAAACAAAAATTCCGGTAAGGCTGAAAGATTTACCTTACCGGAATTATAATATATATTTGAGGTTGGGGGTTGATACGGAGGAAGACTTCTTTGCTTTCTCCTAAGGAATTGAAGTTGATTTTTTCGATAATCTCATGACTATATATATTATATTATATATATTAGATAATATTTATATAAATTTAAATATATATGGATGAGATTTTATTTTTGATTTCTCTCGTTAGAGAGTGGCTCTGTGACGAATCTTGGATGAGGAACAGGGACATTGCTCGATGCAATCGGACTGCACGTCAGCGCCACTGCCCGTGGAGGGCATTAAGTATGATCATCAGAAAAAAACAAAGACGTATATATTAGTGATTTATGATGTATCTCTTGAATTCCATTTTTTTATTCTCCTGGTTAATGCTATAATCATTTCTTTTACACCTAAAATATTGCTTGCATCATTATCAGATATATATGGTGCGACTTTCTTTGCAAATTCCACTTTTTTATTAGTAAAATGCTTGCATACATCATCAATATATTCTGGGAAGAGTTCATATTGTGTGCAATTTGCATTGAGTTTTGAAGAATATGCCGAATTAATAGCACTAAATGGAAGATAGTTTTCAATTTCCTTTCCTTTTGTTATCCAGCAGAGCATTCCTTTTTCTTCAAATTCTTTTTTTATTCGTTTTTTGGTATCGTTGATATGTCCCTGTTTTGATCTTTTATCACTATCAATTACAATAACGGCATTTCTATTAGTGGACAGAATGTTTATCAGATCTTCTATTCCTTCAATAGTATAATGTGAAAGCAATCTTCCACCATAATATAGGAATTGATAATCTGAACCCTCAATGAGTTCTTTATCTCCCCATATTTCTAACCATCTTTTGATATATATTCTGTCCGATGGACCTTCAATCCAGATTATTCCATTTGATTGAAATAGATCACTTGCTCTAACATCCAGATCTTCTAATACATGAGTTTTTGAAATAAAGCTGTCTATTGTATCCATAGTAGAAATACCGTTTTCTTTTTTGACATGAAGTATCTGTGTATCTGGTTTATTTGCAAATGTATTAATCGCAATATGTGAATGTGTTGTTAAGAATATATATACATTGAGATGATCTTTTCCGTATTGGAAAAGATAGTCAAAAAGACGTCTTTGCAATGCCGGATGCAGATTGTTTTCAAGTTCTTCAAATGCGAAAAAGCACATTTTTTCATCATCATATTTCTCAACTTTAGGGATGATTATTAGATTTAAAAGAACAAGTATTATAGTTTTTAATCCACTGCCCATTTTAGAGAGGGCATATCTTTCATCACCTTCGTATAAATAGACTTCCCAATTATCACTTTCAGCTGTTTTCTGTACTGTGATACCATCAAATTTTGAATCCGGACACATTATTCTATTTAAAGCTTCAAGCAAGTTTTTTTGTATCAGTTTTTCAGGTAATTGTTCTTTGGTGAGTATTTGATTGATCAGGTTACAAGCTCCGTTGCCATTTTCATCTAAATGATAATCTGAATTATAGCCTTCTGGAATAATATCACGATCTGCATTGAGCCTTCTGAAAGAGATTTGTTGTAGGAAATTACTAATATGGGGCTCGGCGTCAATAATGCTCGTTTGATAATTACCTTCTAATAAATTGCATCTAAAAGTATTATTCATAGGCTCAATTCTATATGTTTTATCGCCTATATATTCTTTATACCCTGAGAACGGTTCATTTCTCACCTTTTGTCCGTTAATATCAATTAGAATAGAACAACGGTGTTTATGGAAAAAAGAAGGGGATGTTATTGATTCAAATACATCTATTATACTTGACTTTCCACAGTTGTTGCGTCCAATAAGAAGTGTGAATTTTTCTGGCTTTAATGATATATAATCACCTTTAAACGATTTATAATCTTTAAAGCGTATTTCCTTAATTGTAAACTTCATAAATACCACCTCTATAAAACAATGCAATTTTCAAGAAGCTGTTTACTCTCTCTCCAATCAGGCAGCATTACCTGTAAAAGAGAGTAGAACTGTTTTGAATGATTAGGATGAATAAAATGACAAAACTCATGATACACCACATATTCAATGCAGTTCTTAGGAGCTTCGATCAATCGTTTATTAAGCGTTATTATACCTTTATTCGGCAGACAGCTGCCCCAACGGGAAGTCATATTACGAGGTTTCAACTGAGGAAAATCAACTCCATACGGAATGAATTTCTGATGAACTTCATGCATTATTTCATTGAAGATGATACTGCACTGTTCATTCAGCCAGCTGTTGAGAAGATTCTTTTTTCTGTTATAATAGTCGGGTCGTCTTACATGGATGCAAACATAAATGCCGTCGGTATTTACATACTCCTCTGCATCTTTGATAATGCTTATCCGCATATTTTTTCCGAGAAGTGTAACATTTTCTCCGCTGACATACTTCATTTCAGCTTTAAGTATCTCATTGCTTTCAAAAGTATCAACAGCATTTCTGATATACCTGCACTTACTGATAACAAAAGAATCTGCTATATTCTCAGCAACATTCTCAGGCACTGAAACAAAAATACTTCCGTTATGACGTATTCTGAGATTTATGTTTTTGATATTCTTGCGCTCAAAAATGTATTCAATATCTCCGCACTCAGTTTTAACTTTTCTTGTTTCTGTTGACAGTACTTTCATTAAAACCTCCTGAGCGCAATGGTTTTAACATTGTCAATGATCTTATCCATAATCTCAAAGCTGAGATTCCAGTTATTATTGTCGCTGTAATCGTAGAGAAGATCGTCCAGTGCATGAGATATCTTCTTATGAATGTCAATGTTTGAAGTCCAGTCTACTTTACTGTATTCCTTTATGATGTCTGTTATATCCGCCGACAGATCAGCTACTATATCTCTGTTTTCTGAAAGCGGTATTACTTCATCAAGTATAGCTGAAACAACTCCATAAAATGCCTGAGCATGAACATTGTCTTTAATTCTTTCAGGATACTTGAGTTCAGTTTTTCCGCTGCGGTACTCCTCCATGATCTTAGTCATCTTTTCAAGATATTCTGCTTCACTTATTACCTGCTTTTTATACAGTTCAAGAGCTTCTTTTATTTTCTTTGAGAAATTCTCATAATAAGCAGGGTTTTCGTCATATTTTTCGGATATGCTTTTAGTCATTCTTGAACGAATAGCATCTGCCTTTGATCTTGCTGAGCCAAGTTCGTTCAGTTCCTTTTCAAGTCCATCTGAATCCAGAATATCAACCGGAGCTGTAACGATTTTTAAGCCTGTTACTGAAAGATTCTGATCAAGCAAATTCTGCATTATAGGCTCATATTCCTTATTGTCGATAGCATCGGCATAGCGGAGCTTTACAGACTTTCTGATCTTAGAGAACATGATGAATTCGGATTTATACTTATTTATCTCCTCACGGGGAACAGCTTCATAAGCCTTCTCGGAATTAACTACGATAGCAAGAGCTTTTCCGAATTTACAGAGTAGATTATAGAAGTCATTACGAAGATCTTCATCTTCCAGCTTGTCCTCATATTCATTTACATCATTTTTGTTTCTGATGCCTATGAAGAGTTCACAGAGCTGAGAATATGCTTCTCGAAGTTCTCCTACAACTGTCATAACGTCAACGATAGCTCCTGAAAGATCAGTGCCTTCATAGTTTTCAAGACCTGCACCACTGTACATATTCATAGCAGTATCGAGTTTCTGAATAAGTCCTCGATAGTCAACAATGAGGCCATAATCCTTGCCGTCATACAGTCTGTTTGTACGGGCAATAGCCTGAAGCAAGCCATGTTCTTTCAGTTCCTTATCAATGTACAAAACCTGACACACTGGTGCATCAAAGCCGGTAAGCAGTTTACTGCAAACAATAAGGATATCAATGTCACCGTCGCAGAATTTATTCTTGATTGTTTCTTCATAGGTATCAGCATCGCCATACTGTTTCATCATCTTATTCCAGAACGCTATGACTTTGTTATCTGTCTCTGACAGTATATCGTCTTCGCCCTCACGCATATCGGGAGCTGATATAACAACAGCACAGTTAAGACTTCCAAGCTGCTCAAATACTTCAAGATAACGTACAGCGTCACGCTTGAAATTTGTTGCAAGCATCGCTTTCATACCTGTATTCTTTACGCTGTCTGTAAAGTGTTCTTCAATATCAAGAGCTATCCTGCGGATTCTCGCATCGGTAGAAGTCAGGCGCTTGATGCTGCTCCATTTCTGCTTCAGATCCTCACGCTCACGCTCGTTAAGACGGCGAGTAGTCTTCTCAAACCACAGGTCTATATTATCTTCGTCGACCTTCTGATCTACGAAACGTCCCTCATAAATGAGCGGAACTATCGCCTTATCATCAACTGCATCCTTGATAGTATACTTATGGATATAGTCGCCGCCGCCGAAACGTCCGACAGTGGATTTCTCCTTTTTCATCAGCGGAGTACCTGTAAAGCCTATGTAACATCCACAAGGGAAAACTATTCGCATCTTAGTCGCAAGTGTTCCATAGTTACTGCGGTGACTTTCATCTACAAGCACAAATATATTGCGGTCATTTATCTTGATTTTCTGATTTTCGGCAGTATTGAATTTATTGATTATCGTTGTCACAACATCAGCTTTATCGCTCTGTATCAGCTCGACAAGATGCTTTCCGGATGTGGCTTTTGCCGGTGAAAGTCTGGTGTGTGCAAATGTCTTAGCAATCTGGTTATCAAGATCTTTACGGTCGGTAACTATGATAACTTTCGGGTGACAGCTTGTAAGTTCCATGAGGATATATTTCGCAAGCATTACCATTGTAAGGGACTTTCCGCTGCCCTGAGTGTGCCATATAACACCACTCTGACGATTGCCGTTCTCATCGTCGGTGTTGATAGTCTTTATTATCTTTCGGATAGCGAAAAACTGCTGATGTCGGCATATCTTCTTTATGTTGGCATCAAAGACTATGAAATACTTTGTAAGCTCCATAAGCCTGTGCCTGTCAAAGAGCGACACGATATCCCTGTCCTGTTGAGTGATACTGCGGTCGGTGATATGCTGTGAAAGCAGTCCGTCAAGCCACTCGGCATCTTCTTCACGCCATACGTTCCAGAACTTCTTCGCAGTTCCTGTGGTCGCATATTTGAAGAAGTTTTTATTTGTTGCGGCGACTATCTGAGCAAACTTGAAAAGCTGCGGAGTGTATTCCTGTTTCTGATTGCGGATAGTCTGCTCAACTGCCTGTTCTACGGAGATTGTCGGAGCTTTGCACTCTATCACTGCAAATGGAATACCGTTGACAAAGAGAACAATGTCGGGACGGGTATCATGCTGACGGTCTGCGCTGTGAACAGTAAACTCCTCGGTAACATGAAAGACGTTGTTTGTAATATCGTCCCAGTCGATGTATTTCAGATTGAAATTCATAGTTCTGCCGTCGGGGAGAGTTTCGGGATAGCTTCGTCCGAGCATGATATCATTGTAGACCTTTTCACTGGACACAACAAGATTATCTGCCAGCGGCTCGTCTATCTCATCAACTGCTCGCTGTATGTTCTCATTTGAAAATTTATACTCCTTACCGCCGAAAGTATAGCTGTTCAGTTTTTCAAGCTGTGAGCGGAGGATATCTTTGAGAATGACGTTGTAAAGTCCGCCACGCTGAGCCTCGCACTCTTCGGGGGATATGTATGTATACTCCAGCTTTTTCAGCAATTCGATCGCAGGGTATTTGCTCATGTTATCTTCGAGGTATGCGTCATTTTTCATCACTATCACCATCTGCTATATTTGGTATAGAATATTTGCTATATTCTTCTTTATACAAATTGGATATTTCACTGAGAATTTTTTCTTTATTCGCTATCAAGTCATTTAGCTTATTATAGATATTTTCGTATATTATTTTTTGTGCTTCATTGGGAATCTTGTTTTTCTCAGGATCATCCATTTCGAAAGTAATGCTTTTATCAAGCGCCTTATTTACTAAGTTTAATAGTCCTTTCTTGTCAATATTTGTTATCAGACATATATTACCATTCTCATCTATATATGAGGCTTGCGATCGTTCAATTTTTAAGTAAATCATAATTACTTCTCCTCTCATTATATGCATCTTCTCCGGCTTCTAGACAATCCATTGTGACATTTGCATTATTGATTACTTCTCCGTGAATTGTATGCAATTCTTTATCGTTAGGATGTCCATAGTACACTTTATAAATAGCTTCTTTTTCATCTGTAATAAAACGTTTAGTATGAATCAAAAAATCAGGTTTAATTGATGCGCCAACTGTGCTGTTATGTGTTACAATTATAACTGGCATATTTTCGGAAATGTCTTTTATAATTTTATTAACTTTGTTTTTTAAAAACAGGTTATCAAAAGAGGATTCAGGCTCATCTATAATCAGCATATCATAATTTGAGGCTTCATTGATTTTTTGTAATAACAGAAATTCTGCTCTTTCGCCGCCGGACACAGGTTTACCATAATTATTCAGAATGCTATATTTAATGTTTACAAAGTATTCATGATAGCTGCTTCGTGGTACTCCATTGATTTCTTTTATTTTTTGAAGATATTCATAAGGCAAATTATACTTTGAAAATGCTGGGGAAAATTTCTCGTTTGTCTTGCTATGATTTTTTAATTCTCCAGCTCCATCAAACTTTTCTCGTTTTACTTCAAACACAAAATCTTCAATGTTTTGAGTAGTTATAACACACGGCTGTTTTAACTTGTTTACTATTTCCTCAAATTTATGTACTTTCGCTTTATTAATCACTAAATCATATAGATTTAACTCTGGAATACTCTGCGATGCAGATTTTCTTTTAAGTTTTTGCTTTGTCGCATCAATTATTTCATTACATAGTTCTTTTTTCTTGATTTCCAGCATATTTTCACGATGCTTTTCAATTAATTCGAGCAACAAAGAAATAAGGTTTTCCCTTTTTATATGTTTATTTATTATCTGTTGATGTTCAACATTTTCAAGAAGAGTTAGTACTGCTTTTATCACTTCATCGGTTCTATCACCTTTAGATATCTGATATTTATCTTCCATGAACATCTTACATTTTGAATATACATCAGCTCGTTCAGACTCGAAAGCGTATTTCTTTAAAGATTGCAAATATAATTCAACGCTTTTTTCATCATCCTTAATAGATATATCGACAATTTCATCTACCACATCGGAAAAAGGTTTCAAATATTTCGATGCTATATCACTTTTTTTATTTGTTAGACTTTCTTCAAATTCTCTTGCTGCTTTTTCTGGATCACGTTCCAGCAATTCAAATTGTTTAATATATTTTACATTATCAACTCTTTTTTCTATTGCATCAACAGTGAAGGTTTTTCCCGAAGCTCGTTCTCCTATTATAACATTAAGACCTGTGGAGATTTCCAGATAATCCAGTATTTGTACGATCTTGTTTCCTTCTCTATCAGATAACTTAACCTTGTTTTTGTCAGCCAGTGCAGCTTTAATTGCATTTAGAGAAGTATCACCTATATCAATATAGGTTTGTCTTACAGGATAGTTATCGTTTGATACTTTTTTAGCTCTGAAATCACTAAATATGACAGGAGTTAACTCACTGACAGATTTTGCATGATAAATAAAATCTTTAATACTAGCAACTTCACCACAGCAAATATAGTCATTTAATTCGTCAATAAGCGCATGATCCATATGCGGTTTTTTGCTTATATGAGGAATCAGTAGATACTCTGATAAATCACCGAATATTTGTTTAAGCTCACCAAGTGTTATAAACTTTTGAGGATCTGTGATTTTGTCCTGAACTTCTTTACATTTACTCTCAAAGTCTGATATATTGCCTCTAGAAGCAATTAACAAGAGATGTCCGGAACTATATCTGCCAATGTTTATTTCAATTCCAGGAAATACTTCTGTATCCGGTAACGCATCACATATCTTTTGAAATTGTGATTTGTTAAAGAGGTTGTGATTTGTTATTGCTATAACATCAATACTTTTTGTTTTTACATATTCAGCCAATGATTCCATATTGAATTCAAAATCAGCATCACTGTTAGTTTTTACAGTATGTATGTGTAAGTCAATCTTTTTCATAAAAACTCCTGTTACTTTAATAAGCCCTTCACTGTGCCCTCTGTCATTGAAGAAATGATACCTGTTGCTACTTCTTTCACAACATCTACTATTAGTGGCAGTCTTTTTTTCGTTATAGTTTCTTTTGTTTTATTCCATATAGTATCCTAACGAATCTTATCAAGAAAATCGTATCCATCATTTGTTAGATTGCCTACATAAAAATAAGGGTTATTGTTCATATTATCATCTTTAACATATTCAATCAAGCCTTGCTGATACATCAATTTACAGTGCTCTTTCACTATCCATAATTCGTAATTATCAAGGGTGAATGGATATAATGTTCGTCCCTTATAATCTTCCTCTATTTTAAAGAGGATTTTTCTTATAAGCTCCATATCTCTTTTCTTTATTTACACCTCACCTTTCCTGTAAGCAATAATTGCATAAGGGCTTTTTTCTTTTGTTTTTCCTGTTCTGACTTACGCTGATGAAGGGTGATAAGATGGTCGAGCCGAGAGAAATATGCTCCGATTTTCTGTTGCTCAGCGGATTCAGGCATCTGTACAGGAAAGTCAACAAGTATGCTTTGATTAAGGTGTTTGATCGTTCCGCCAGTTGCTTTTGAATTAACATAATCCATTAAAAATGGTGCTTTAAGATACTGAAAAAGGTACCTATTATCCACATCATTTTCTATAATTTCAACATTGAAAACTCCAGCATTTAATGTAGCCGGTTTATCTAAATTCTCGACAAATGCGACCTTTCCGAGTGTTCCATCCTTAGTAATAAGAATACTGCCGTTCTTAATTTGTATTTTTTTGTCTTGTTCAAATCTATCCTTTTCAACATAGTGGCAAGTAGATAAATTTATTCTTCCGTCCTCGAAGTCAGTACCAGTTATCAGATAGTAATCACCACTATCCAAAAATTCTGATGTTCTAAGATTTTGCCAACCGATTCTTGCGTGCATTGTACATATCTCCGACAGCTTACGCTGTTCCCAAGGATCAGTAAATCCTTTAAACCTGAGTTCTGGATATTTACTGCCTTTTTTCGGAAACATCTTTTGCAGATAGGCTTTTTTCAGTTCTTTCAACTGCTCTATCTTCTTTTCCTGCAATTCTATCAGCTTGTCCTGCGTGGAGAGTATCTCCGCTATCTTTTGCTGTTCGGGGAGTGGGGGGATAGGCAGCACAAAATCAAGAAACTGAGAAAAATGAACACGCTGTTTTTCTTTTAAAGAACCAGTGGAAACTCTATTGTAATAGTTAATCATAGGCTCAGATAGCAGAAAGTTTTCCATGTACTCTTTGGAGACACTTTCTTTTACAGAGAAAATATCATAATAGCCCGAAACACTAACATCTTCTTGTCCCTTGTATCTTGCTAATGCACCAAAGCGAACATTCATAGGATTATAAACAAAATCATTTTCGGAAACAATTTTGAATATATCATCCTTCTTGACTAAATGACTACGTTCGTATCTTTCTGACTTTGGAACAACGCCTTCTTCTATAGTTAAACTATAAAGCGGATACTTTTCAAAATCACTTGTTACATTTTTCTTTTCAATAAACAACTCTGAAAAATGCGTATCTTCCCACTCCACAGGCACAATACCGACTTTTGTTTTCTTGTAGCCTTCGGGGATGATGCCGCTGTTTATGGCGGCTATGCGTTTTTTTGTTTCTTCATTCATATCGTACCTCACAGTCCCAGTTCCCTCAGCATTTCATCCATCTTAGCCTGCACCTCAGCAATTTCCTTTTCTGTTGCGGCAATATCAGCCTTGACAACATCAATATCAATGGGGGCTTCCTCCTCGAAAGTATCGACATAACGGGGAATATTGAGGTTGTAGTCATTCTCGACGATCTCACTCTTTTCAGCAACATAGCTGTATTTGTCCACGGCTTCACGCTTGCGGTAAGTCTCGATAATACGCTCTATATCGCTGTCACGGAGAATGTTCTGGTTCTTGCCTTTCTCGAAATTGCCGTCACTGCTTGCATCAATGAAAAGCACATCGGATTTACTGCGGTTTTTCTTAAAAACAAGAATGCAGGCAGGTATGCCCGTACCATAGAACAGGTTTGCAGGCAGACCGATAACAGCGTCAAGCAGGTTAAACTCTATTATTTCCTTTCTGATCTTGCCCTCGCTTGCACCTCTGAAAAGTACACCATGAGGCAGAACAACTGCCATGCGTCCGCCGTTTTCGTCAAGGCTGTGGAGCATATGCAGAACAAAGGCATAGTCGCCCTTTGAAGTGGGAGGAACTCCCCATGCAAAGCGTCCGAAGGGGTCAAGTGAAGCGTTCATCTTCTCTTTTTTCTTGTCCTCGCCACTGAGTCCCGAGAGGAAACCGCTGTCCCACTTATCGAGAGAGAATGGCGGATTTGCCACAACGCACTGGAACTTCATCAGCTTGTCTTCCTTGATATTCTGCGGGTTGGCGAGTGTATCGCCCTGCCATATTACAGCATCGTCAACACCGTGGAGAAACATATTCATCTTACACAGCGCCCATGTCTGGTTATTGACTTCCTGACCGTAAACGGCTACTTTGTGGGACTGCACTTTATTGTATGCTTTAAGGAGCAAACCGCCGCTTCCGCAGGTAGGATCGTAAATTCTCTCATTTTCCTGCGGCGAAACAAGCTCAGCAACGAGCTTTGAGACCTGACTTGGGGTAAAGAATTCACCGCCCTTTTTGCCTGCATCGGAAGCAAAGTTAGCTATCATGTACTCATAAGCATCGCCGATAATATCAGCGCTGTCCAACTGCGTAGGGCGGAGGTCAAGCTCATGGAAATCCTCAAGCAGATTGCGGAGAATAGCGTTCTTGTCCTTAGTCTCGCCGAAATCAACAGTGGAGTTGAAGTCGATAGCACGGAACACGTTGCGGAGCTTCTCGCTGTTGTTATTTTCGATCTCGGCAAGGGCAACATTTATCTTCTGACCGATCTCATTATCGGTGCGGTTGTCGTAGAGATAATCGAAAGTGGAAGTCTCAGTCAGTGTGAAACGCTCATTGCGCATAGCACGTTCAACACGTCTTTCGTCGCCCTTGTATTCCTCGATATACTTAGCTTTAGTCTCGTTGTAAACGTCATTCAGATACTTGACAAAGAGCATGGCGAGTATGTAGTCCTTGTAACGTGAACTGTCTATCTTGTTTCTGAAGCTGTCGCAGGCGCTCCAGAGTACCTTTTCTATATCATTTTTAGTAGTCATTATTATTTACCTCACATTTCTGTTTATGCCTTTAAACCAAGCATCAAATTTTTCACGGTTATGGTCGAACCATTGACTTGTTATATAATAGTATTTGCCGTTGAATCTGAATGGCTCTTTCCAGAATCTTATATGCCCATTTTTATCATATATCTTGCTTTTGTTGTCAGTGAAAAAAGGATATGTAATTCCGAATATTTTTTTGGATTCCTGAACATTAAGCAGAGCAAGCAATTCGTTATGCGTAAAGTGATATTGTTTTGCTTCAAGTTCTCGCATACATTTCTGAACGTGTTTACCTATCTTTTCCTCATCATTGGACAGCGTTATAGGACGTATCTGTTCTTGCTTTGAATCACCATAGTGCAGGGGTGTGTAGTCTGCTTTCAGATAAACATAGAAATCACCCGGATTTTCATTAAATGCAATAAGAATTTTTTGAATGAGATCAGCAATTGCATTGGTGCTAAGGTTAGTCCAGACATATACGTTAGTGCCATCTATTTTCATATTTTTATCTTTAACGTATTTGGATCCGAAATATGAGATTTTACGCCCTTTGAAATTCGGAGAATCGATTAATGTTTCAAAAGTCTTTTTAGGCTTTTTTACCAGAATATTGCATATTTTGATTAGCGCATCAGTCCAATCAGTTACGTTGTATTTTGTACCATTGTACATAAAGCGGCATATTTTCTTATGAGTGTAGTTTTCGTTTAAAGTATGAGGTTTACTGCTGTCAACCGCATATTTTGCATAATCTACTTTTTCCTGATACATTTCATCTTGTGCGATGTCAGAATCGGACTCGAAACCCGGTATAAACTGAGAGGGAGTTGAGTCACGATCATCACTTGAATTACTTTCTGCGTAATTCAAATACTTATTTATATCTCTCTTGTATTCCTTTAGCTTGTCTCTGTAATTTTTCAAGCGTTCATATTCTTCATCATTATCATTAGATGCCGCAGTTATTCTGCGCTCTTTTAAAGCTTCAATTGCTTCATCGATTTTAGATAGCAGCCATTCTGAAGCGTAGCAAATCGAATTTGCTATATCCGGTTCATTTTCACCCAGGTACGCATATACATCATCAATGTTAATCATAAGATAACTCCTTTCACTTAATTCGATTCACATTACTTATCAATGCCTTATAATATTTCTTTTTTTGCTCTATAAGTTTTTCCAGCAATTTTATCTCCTGATTTGATATCTCATATAGTTCAGCTACTTGTTTCTGGCGTTTAAGACTGGGTAATTTTATTTCTGTTGCGCCTACCATAGTTGGCTTTATCTGTTTCAGCATTCCGGCGCAACTCATGCTGAATGCTTTTTTGATACGGTCTTTGTTAAGATACCACGCTATATACTGCGGCAATGCTTTTGTTATATCAACTCTGACAACCACAAAGTGCGACGGAATGACAAGATTCGCATATTCTTCTGTAATATATACAGCAGTATACGGCTCCGAAGTTTTGACTACAATGTCTCCGACTTGTGTCAGATAGCTTGCTGTTAACTGTTCTGAAGCGTAGAAAGGGATAGTGTCATTAATATTGATAGTGCCGTTATCGCAGACAGCTTTGAGATTAAGCTGACGATACTCAAAGCGTTCTGAGGCATCTTTTGATTCTTTACGTGAAAGAACGAGACCTGTTTTTACAGTCGCAATTTTATTTAGTTCCATAAGCCCTCCAATCAATTTTGTTATGTAGATTATGTAACCTGAGCTTTTTAAAAATATTGCCCACTCACAAATTAATATTTGCGTCATGAGCAATATGTAACTGTTTGTCTTGAGTATAGTATATCACATATTTCCTTGATTGTCAATAGCTTTTAAAAAAATAATTTTGTTATGATATAAATGTGACATGGTAAAAGAGACAATTAGTATTATGTAATAAAGCTGAAACAAAGTAGTTCTCAAAATATGTATTATAATTCCGATAAGGTTCATTCCAGCCTTATCGGAATTTTTGTTTTTGGAGGTAATTGAAATGGAAGAAAACGTAAGAACCTGCGACATCTGCGGCTGTGAGATCAAAGAGGAAGAGGGAACATGGGTAGACGATCAGTTTCTTTGTCATGAGTGTGTTGACGAACACTGCACCACCTGCGATCACTGCGGTGAAACGATCTGGATTAACGATGCAGTACAGGACGATGATACCACACTATGCGAAACCTGTTACAATGACTACTATCACCGCTGTGAGTGCTGCAACAGAATTATCCATGACAACAACATCAACTGGCGAGGCGATTATCCTTATTGCAACAGTTGTTACGATGACTTTAATGATGAGATCGAGGAGTACAGCTACAAGCCTGATCCTGTGTTCCATGGCAATGGCAACCGCTATCTCGGTGTTGAACTTGAAGTAGACTGCGGCGGTAAGGACGATGACAATGCAAGCAAACTCAAAGAAATAGCAAATACAAGCCATGAGCATATCTACATCAAGTCCGATGGCAGTATTGACGACGGCTTCGAGATCGTTTCTCACCCAATGACGCTTGACTATCATCAGCATGACATGGACTGGGAGGCTCTCCTGCATGAAGCGATAAAAATGGGCTACCGCTCTCACCAAACAAGTACCTGCGGTCTGCATATTCATGTCAACAGGAACGCTTTTGGTGACAATCAGGCTGAGCAGGAAGAAGTCATCGGAAAAATCCTGTTCCTGATCGAAAAGCATTGGAACGAGGTCTTCTGCTTTTCCCGAAGAAGCCAGTATAACATGAATCGCAAAACAGCAGATGCCTAACACTGATTCTGTAGACGTCTGCTGTTGCTTTTGCTTATGAAGTTCTTTTGACTGTCGCCATTCTTCAGTGATGTTATGTTTGCAAAAGTTATTTAGATACTATTTGTTAAAAAGTCTAGAAAAAAATTGATCGAATATTTTTTCAAATAAGATGGTTGATACAAAAGCTACAATTGAGCTCGTAAAAGAGACTAGCTTTGCGACAATATTTTGATGTGAATAAAATTTACACATTATAATATAAACTAAGAAACCAATCGCTAATGCCATTACAATTGCAATTATTAGTTTCTTTTGATTCTGTTTTCTTTTAATTTCTTGGTATTCAGATTCTTGTGCAAATTTTTCTTTTATCTTTACAATGTCCTTTTTCCAATCTTCATCTAGCCATTTCATAATTCCATTTCCGGGTCTTATTCCTAAATCAGCTAATTTTTCTACATGACCACCAGAGTTTGAATTGACTGTTTCATGTCGTAATTTCGTTCGGAGTTTATATAATGCCAAGGATATAAATGTATCACCGACATTTAAAGAAATTGGATTATCTGTTGGATTTTGAAGTAATACCATTAAATGTCCACAGTACAAAGGTCCTATCATTGTTGAAGAAAAAACAATTCCTTTTACAACAACTCCTACTTTTGCATGAAATGTTCCTCCAAATTTACTATTTAAAGCAATTACCTCCTCTGTATATACAACTGTTGTTGTATGTGGCACTAAGGTAATAATATTTTTATTACAAGCGAGTGAAGCTTGATTGTATTGTCTCGTTCCGTTTTTGGAGGGCTTTAATGTCCAAGCTTTATCGCTAAGCTTAAGATTTATTGAGTTTTCTTTTATATTATCTCTTGTAAAAGGCACGATGTATATACCCTTGCCTATATATTTTTCTATATCAATTTTACTTAGCAAATAATCTCCCCCTATTTATATAGTAATTTCATTCAAATCATTGCTTACTATTTTCAGTAAACAAAGTTATACTTTTTTGTAAGTCATGTCTATTTTAGCATATTTCACTAATATTTTCAAGTCCTTTTTAGAAATGTGAATCACAAAACAGCAGATGCCTACCAATGATCTCATAGACGTCTGCTGTCACTTTTGCTTATGAAGTTCTTTTGATTGTCGCCGCATTTAAGCTGATTATTCTTGTACCGACTTTTTCGGAAAGCAAATCATATTGCACAAATTCTTTCTCTATATTTTGTACAATGTGCCTATTTCTCAGAAAAACGCACTCATTTTTCCCATTTTCCCATTTTTCCCGCAAGAGAGGGGTACCCCAAAAATGCTACGCATTTTAACTAGGTCACGGTCAAATCCGCTTTGAACTCCCGAAAAATCAGGCAAAATTTGTAAAAGAAAAACCACGTAACCACGCTATATAACGTGATTACGTGGTTTTCGTAACCTTTCCGATTACGTGTTTTTATATGGAAAAACACTTAACCTTTGATACAATCATGCACTCCCTTTGCAGGGGGTGTGCAAACAGTACCGAAAGGGTGTGCAGTGAGTAACCACTGCCTTTGACAAACCCGGAACACCGGATTCATTCGTTTTGCTTGTAATCTATATTACACTATTTTTCTCGCAAAGTCAAGACAAAAAAGCAGATTTGTGTAATGTTACAAATCTGCTTTTCGTTTTATGTGAAAAATTAATAATGCTGCGATTCAGAATCAAACTGTTATTTCAGTACCGTTTTTAAACCGAAATTGCAATTCTCCCTTTTCACAGATGGTCACTGTTTCAATCGCAGCAAGCCATACGTCCGAACTGAAAACCTTAATCGGCTCTTTCCTCTTTTTTATCTGCTCCATGAAATCTTGGATCACAGTGGTTTTATTTATGCGATCTAATTTTTCAGCCTGCAATTTCTGATATTTTGCTTTCAACGCCTCGTACTCCCGCTCATAGGATTGGTACTCCAGCGTATATTCTGGTTGCTTTTGAACCGTTCGACTATTGATCACAACCATTTCTCTTATGTTTTTTGTGATCTGCTTTTCCTCATCATCCAGAACACTCATTTTCGCATCCAAATCTGAACAGTCTGAAAAAGCACGCAGCAACATCTCGCAAAGACTCAAAACGCTCCCTTTATCAGTAAGCAGCTGATTATAGGCTTTCAAAAAGCCTTGCTTTATCGTGTCCTCATCAATATGCGGTGTTTTGCAATAACAAGCATTCGTATATTTCTTGTTGCATCGCCATATCACACGTCTGTAACGGCTATTAGAGTGCCAAATCTTAGGACCGTAAAAACCGCCACACTCGCCACAGACGATTTTGGCTGTGAATATATTGCCACTGTGATAGCGTTTTCCCAGTTCTTTTCTCCTTGCCATTTCCGCCTGCACCAATTCAAATTCCTCTGGTGAAATAATTGCAGGGTGGCTCTCTTCCACATAATATTGAGGAACCTCACCCTCATTCACTTTGGTCTTTTTTGTAAGAAAATCCACAGTAAATTTCTTTTGCAGCAGAGCAGAACCCTTGTATTTTTCATTGGTCAGAATGCTTTTCACCGTACTGAGATGCCATTGTTCTTTCCCAGATGGTGTCGGAATGCCTTTTTCAATCAAAATACAAGCGATTTTATACGGCGTCATGCCCTCCATAAACCAGCGATAAATACTGCGAACGATTTCTGCCTCCTCCGGCACAATTTCCGGCAAGCCATCTGCTCCTTTTCGATACCCCAGAAAATGCTTGTATGGTAGACTTACTTTCCCATCGGCAAAACGCTTTCTCTGCCCCCAAGTTACATTCTCCGAAATAGAGCGACTCTCCTCCTGTGCCAGACTGGACATAATGGTAATCAGCAGTTCACCTTTGGAATCCAGCGTGTAAATGTCCTCTTTTTCAAAAAACACCTCCACGCCTTTTTCTTTCAGTTTTCGCACCGTAGTCAAGGAATCTACGGTGTTTCGTGCAAATCGGCTGACTGACTTGGTGACAATCAAATCGATCTTACCGTCCAGAGCGTCTGCCACCATCTGATTGAATCCATCACGATGCACTGTGCTGGTTGCACTGATGCCCTCATCGGTATAGACTTTGACAAACTCCCAGTCCTCACGCTCTTGAATATACTTGGTATAATAATCGACCTGTGCCTCGTAGGAAGTGAGCTGCTCCTCAAAATCTGTAGAAACACGTGCATATCCGGCAACTTTTCGCTTTACTTTCTGTGTTGTCGGCAGGTGCGTTTGCAGACTGATTGTTGGCGGTATTACAGTTACTTTTCGACCCATTTCTGATTCCTTTCTCGTGCGGCTTGTTTCATTTCCTCTGTCCAACTTTCTGCCCTTGATGGGTATTCCCAGTGGCGTATTTCTGATGTTCCATCATGAAAGAAAAACTGTACCTCAAATGGTTTTGGAATCACAATGTGATGAATGTTATCTCGAAATACAGCCGTATCAAATTCATCCAATTTAAGTACATCACAGATTAGAGCATATAGAATTGATTCCGGAATTTGCTTTGAACCGGGGCAGTACTTTTTTCCTCTCCTCAAAAAAGTGGCACACATCCAGATGATTCCTTGTGGGAGTTGTTTTCGTTGATAGTTCTTTCCACATAATCCACAGATAATAAGGCCACTAAGCGGATAACGGTTTGTAGCACCATCATGGGTGTATTGCTCATGTCGCTGAGCCAATATAGCCTTTGCTTTGGCAAACGTTTCAAGGTCAATAATTGGCTCGTGGGCTTCCTCTACATAATATTTTTGAAGTTCTCCCTGATTTCTCGTTTTTTTCTTTTCGATATGGTTATTACGATAGTACTTTTGGAGCATGAGATTTCCGATGTATTTTTCATTTGTCAGAATTTCACGAATTCTTGGGTTTGTCCATAGGTTTCCTTGTCGAGTTGGTATTCCCATCTCGTTGATCTTATTTGCGATTCTCTGTTGTCCCATACCGGAAATATAATCTGAGAAAATCATACGAACAAGTTCTGCCTCATTCGGTTCGATTTCCAAGACTCCCTCTGCATTTCTGCGATAGCCCAAAATCGTAATACTACCGATTTTTCCAATTGAGAAATCTTTTCGGATTTGCCATTTTCGATTTTCACTGGCAGAATAACTTTCCTCCTGTGCATAGGATGCCAGAATGGAAAGCAGCAGTTCGCCATCTGAACTCATGGAATGAATCCGCTGTTCCTCAAAATAGACATCAACGCCCAGCGATTTCAATTCCCGTACCGTTTCCAGCAGGGTAACCGTGTTTCGTGCAAAACGAGAAATAGACTTTGTCAGAATCAAGTCAATTTCTCCCTGTCTGCATCGGTTCAGCAACTTTTGAAACTCTGCCCGGTTTCCTTTTGTTCCGGTCAGTGCCTCATCTGCATAAACACCGCAGAACAGCCATTCCGGATTGCTCTGAATCAGCTGATTGTAATAGCTGACCTGCGATGATAGAGAATGGAGCATGGCATCCTTTCCGCTGGATACTCTGGCATAGGCTGCCGTCCGTTTCAATGGAAACTGCTTTTTCTGCGGAAATACAACTTTTTGTATCACTCGTGCCGTGATAACCTCCCCCTTTCCGATGACATATTACCGTATGATCGGACAAGAGTCAAGGAATATACTGCACGAGTTTATGCCGCATTCCTTGGCTAAGATGTCATGCACACGCCGATAATCTTCTTCTGTTATTTTTCGTTCAGCAAGAAGCGTTTTCAAAATTTGCACCGCTGCCTTGTACTGCATGATCTTGTCCCAGACTTCTTCTTGATTTGCCGTAGCAGCTGCGTGAGCAGTACTTTCTGTTTTTGTTGCCATAGCTTACAAACACCTTCCCACAAAATTGACAGGTACAATCATAATTTGCTTTCTTATTCAGCTTTTCTGAATTGGCATACCACCATTTCAAGCGACACACATCTGAACAGAACTTCTTTTTTCGATGCTTGGGTGTCATCACTAAAGCAGCACCACAACAAGGACACACTGCTGTTTTTCGCCTGCAATAAGAGGCGATTGTATTTACAGACACCCCAAGAATGCCAGCAATTCTTTTATAACCGTTTCCTTGCTCTCGCAAAGTGTCAATTTGCTCCTTTTGACCCTGCGTCATTTCATCTTCCTCCCGTATCTAAATTTTGTAGTGACCCAGAAAGGCTCACCATCATAAATACAGTCGAAAAAAGGGTCGAAAAATCGAACCCCCTCTTGAAAATTCAAATGAACGCAAAAAAATCCCTGCACCGGAGTTTTTTCTCCGAATGCAGGGATTTCTTCTTGCCAAATAGGACAAAGCGTGATATAATAGTTATAGCAGCAAAAGGCGGTGGCAAGTCCGCCCTTTGTTGTTTTGGCTCAAGGTCGGTTGGTTTCAATCGACCTTATTTCTTTGCCTCTTTAATGACCTCGTCAATCAGTTCAAGGGCTTTTTCTTTGTTGTCACTCTCCAAAAGTGCTTTGATGGAAAGCAAAAGCGTCAAAAGTTCAAGCCGTGTCATGTCCTCTTTCATGCTTCCTCCTTTCTCGTCTTGCCCCGGTATTCGTGGCTAGGTTCTCCTCTAATCCACTGTACACAGTATACCATAAGTTAAACCTATAGTCAAGACGATGTGGAGATGTTTGTGACTATACACAAACGGCTTTTTGGTGATTTGTGTAGCTTATGGTTTACAACTGCTTTTCAGCCGGATGTGTTGTAATTAATTTGCTATAGTCTGTGTCTAACATAATTTCTTTTATTTTACCATCGACTATCTCTAAGAAATTAACCCCATTTATTATTGATTTAAAATCATTAAGATTAAAATCAATAATAACATACTTTTCATCGTTATTTTCTTTTGACATATATAATTTTCTTACAAGACCAGAAGAACACGCCCATTTCCTTCCGGACAGTCCATAATAAGAAAACAGGATTCCTAATTTAATAGACCCACTCACCATCAAACTATAGAATTTTCCAACATAAGTGACACTAACACAGCTACTATAATTTTTGCATTCACCTAAAAAATGCTCGTAGCGTCGGTCAATATATCCATGGCTTAGCAAAAACTTTCCTTTGGGCTTTAATGTAATAAATTGATCTATTTCATTAGTGTTAGTTTTTATGTTTCTTTCAACAGTAAAAATGTCTCCAGAAATTTCAAGTAAATAAGAAACTAATTTTTCTAAGCTATCTCCTTTATCAACTGTTTTGATGCCGCTTTCCCCATTTGATTCAATAAATTCTTCTAATAAAATTTCGTATTGTTCCATTTGTTCAGCATTAATTTCAGCGATTTTTCCATATCTTCTTTCTTCATTCAATGAATTAAAATACTCAACAATTGAATCCTCGTTTATCATTCAGTCACCACCACAAAAACCACACGACAATTTTCCAATGCAAACAATGTTCTTTGACAAGTATCACATTCAAATTCATCAGGGATCTCATTCATTGTTTTTTTAAGTAAGCCTGTCGAATGCTGACAATCAAAACAATATAATTCATAGTATCTTTCTATTAAATCCTGATCCTCAAGCAAATTTAAGATAGAATAAGCCGTTTTAATATCGACTTGTAGTTTCCTTTTCAATACACTTGGATATATCCACATATCTTTCTTATAGTAATTCAATAGGTTGGAAACTTTTTTAGAATCTACATTATTTATTAATTCATTTTGATTAATCAACGCTTCTATTTTTGCTAATGTACTTTGTAACAAAATTCATCCGCTCCATTCCAACAAGTACATCACTGTACATGTGCTGTAGTAAACAATAACCTTGCTGGTGATAATCGAAAATAAATTTGACTTTGATATTTCTGGTTTTTATTTCATTCTCCCAGACAACTTGAATCCATTCATAGTCCGATAATTCCTCATTCTCAAATAAAAATTGATTTAGGTCCTCATTCAATAGAGGTATTTTTTCTATATCAGATCTATGCTTTTCAATTAGTTCTTTCAGTTCTCCGATAATCGGCATCACATAGTCTCTATTCTTGCCAACATCAAGTTGAGCATTTCCACCACTGGGTAAATTTTTATACTCAGCCATCAATTTTACACTTTTATCATTTGAACTACGAACGGTGTTTATAATAAAATCTAAATCCATTGCGTTCAGTTCAATCCCAAATTTTAATTTTAAAATTTCTAAAATATCCGAAACCAAATCAATATATATTGTTTGTGCTTTTTTGTCAGAAATAAATTGACGTTTTAACCCATCAAATCTAATTTCCACAATTTTATCGTTCTTATGAAATACAACTAACATCGGATACTTTACCAGCATTTCCTCATTATTAAATGTATCATATGCAGAAAAAGCACGAGAAAACTTCACAATAAAGCATTCATCATTAAAATATGTAAAATATTCATCTGAATCATCTATCGACTCAATTGTAGAAACTGTACCTTTAGGAAATAAAGTTTGAAAATCCACATCATTGAAAAAATTAGAATTTTTAGTTTCGAATAAGATAGAATATTTATAATCTTTTTCAAATTCCCAATTTTCAAACAGCTTAACAGCATTCATATCGTTTTCTAAACAATACTTAATCTGATTAGTTAGTCTTTCTTCATCACTACTATAAGTTTTAGAATCGTCAAAACTATCTTCATCGAGTTTCTTTTCAAATTGAACCCCACCACTTATAAATAGTCGATTGATTTTTCTCTTGACCTTTGATGAATATCCATCTACTGTTCCCTTTAAATACAGAATATAATTTTCGAACGTCATTAAATTGTTTCCTCCTAGATAACAATGCAGCTTTCATTTAGTTAGTATAATTATAACCGAAAACGAAGTTGTAATTCACACTTAACGATTCAACTTTATTATACCACGCTTTTTTCTGACAGTCAACACAAATAGTGACTTACAAATAGTTTTTTTGAAAATTTCAAATGAACATTACAGTTGTGTTTCTCCACGCAAAACGCAAAAAACGCTCCTGAACACCACGTTCAAGAGCGTTTTTTACTACCTATAAACGGCATTTAACCGCTGTTTTATCCGTTCAATTTCTCGTCAATACTGGCAACGTGCTGCAAGATCTGCTTGAGAGTGTCATCATCGTTAGTATCTTTTTTCGTGTCCTCATTCGGCTTGTCTGTGGTAGTTGTTGCATTTTTTGCAAATCCATTCAGCCCCGCATTTTTGATGATCGCCGGATAATCCTGATACGCATAGTCCAGATCCACCTCGCCGACAATGCCGGAAACGCTGCCCTTCCAACTGTACTGCCACAGCCCATAATTCCCGGCATAGGACGATTTGCTCACATCCACATGAGACAGGAACACGTCATACCGGTTCTTTATATCGTCCCCGATACAGCTTTCCAGAGCCGACTTGAACGTATAAATTGCCGCATAATACCCGGCAGATTCCAATGCACTGCAAAACGCCTGACACAGGGCATCTGCATTTTGCAGACTTGCCTGTTCTTCGATGTCAAAGGCGACTGGATACTCGAACTGCTTTCCAGCCAGAGCAGACAGGCACACAGCAGCCTCCTGCCCCGCTTCTGCGGCAGTTTTGGCGTAGCTGTACCAGTACGCACCGCAGGGGATTCCAAGCCGTTTGCACTCGCTGTAATTCCGTTCAAACTGCACATCGATCTGGCTGGATTCTTTCCCAAAACCAGCCCGTAAAATTGCAAAATTCACCAGCCCGGATGCTTTGACTTTTTCCCAGTTGATTACGCCCTGATGCTTGGAAACATCAATCCCTTTTGCCACAATTTCAGATGGTTGCGGCTGTGCTTTTGCAATGCCGAAATAGCGGTAGAAATCGCTTGTCACCGTGTTTGTGCCTTTGATTTCATCACCATACCATTTTGCCCCTGTTCGCACATCCAGATGCACCGAAGTATAAGCACCGGTGATATTGGCAATGCCGCCGAAACCCAGATCCTGAGCCTTGCAGCACACCGTCTTTGCTGAAATTATGTTACCGGACTTGTCGTAGCACACCACGTCTGCCGCTGTGCCCTTGGTGTGCTGCCCGGTACTCGTACCGCCTACCGCTTTATCATGCTCAGGACAACGGTAACCGCTGTTGACGATGATCTTGCCGCAGTCCAATGCTGCATACAGCTGTTCCAGCTTGCTCACCAATTCATCCGAAATCAAAAAGTCGTGGCTTTTACCGCATTTACAACGGAATTCACGAGCGTTGAAGTGCTCAGTCAGTTGGGTGTTGTCCGTTGCTGAAAAACTCTTTACTGTCATATAAAACGACTCCCTTCTACAAAAAAATATTTTTGAAAAAATCGAAAATTCGCTTGACTTTTCCACGAAAACGTGGTATAATGTAATTAAAGAAAGGGGGAAAGCAAATGCGGACAGGCGAATTAAAAAAGAAACTTCGCAAAGCCGGATGCTACAAAATCCGAGAGGGCGGAAACCACGAAATCTGGTACAGCCCCAAAACAGAAACAGCATTTTCTGTTGGACGGCATGACGGACAGGAAATCGCAACCGGAACCGCAAACAAAATCCTGAAGGATGCGGGGCTGAAATAAGCCCCGACCCTACGGGGTTTTCAAAATGGCAAGAAAGCGAACCATTCGCTTTCCTTGTCAACTTTTCAAATCCGCATTTGTACCCCCATTCAAAAACAAAAAGGAGCTGGTAAAATGGCAAAATACGTTTACCCTGCAATCTTCACAAAAGAGGCAAATAACGCTTATTCAGTTGACTTTCCGGATGTAGAAAACTGTTATACGTGCGGAGATTCTTTGGTGGATGCAATGGAAATGGCATCTGATGTCTTGGCAATGATGCTGTGTTTCAGAGAAAAGGAAAAGAAACCAATTCCGGTCGCTACTCCGATCAAAGAAATTCAAACAAATGCAGACAGCTTTGCAACCTTGATTCTTTGTGATACGACCGATTATCCTCTTGTGGAGTGTGAGCCGAATGCAGAATAACATCAAGAGAATACGGGAACAGAACGGCATTACTCGAAAAGAGTTAGCCGCTCTTTCCGGCGTACACTATAAGAAAATTACGGACTACGAAAACAACTACATCAAATTTGAAAATATCACAATCGGGAATCTGAACCGTATTGCAACTGCCCTCGGTGTTACACTGGATGAACTATGTAGAGAAGATTCCGAAAATCAGTAAAACGATTACTATAGAAAAATGCGGTACGCCAAAAACGACATACCGCATTTTTCATTCTTTTTCTTCTTTCTCGGATTCTAAAGCTTTTCGGAGCAAGCGTTTGATTTCCGTCTGCAAGGCTTTTCCCTCTAAGGCATCCAGAATATCCTTATCGCTTTTTCGATTCAGCTTCAAACCAATGAAACGTGTATTTTGCTTATCATACTTTTCTTGGGGTGTCAAAAAACCACTCCTAAAATTTTTTCTTGCCAATTCGGGCAAAACGTGATATAATTGTTGTAGCACGAAAAAGCGGTGGCAAGTCCGCTCTTTCTGTGTTTCCGTTGCCGACTGTTTTTCAGTCGGCTTTTTCTTTTAGCCCTGAAGCATCTGTTTCAGCTGTTCAATAATGGCTTGCTTTTCAGCCTCGGTTTTCGCATCCTCTAACTGCTTGATTAAAAGCATAATAAAGGATTTGAACTGCAAATCCGTCATTCCCATTTCCTCCATATGTGCCTCCTTTCCATATCCGCTTGCCCGGTATTCGTGGGTGGTTTCCCAATCCACTGTAATCATTATACCATAGGTTTAACCTATAGTCAAGGATTTTTTCTGGAAAGTGTGATATTTGTCGGAGTACACAAATTCGGTGCTGCTTTTTGTACGATAGCAATACCGTTTTCAATTGTCAAACAGCAGTACTACTCCTTGATTTCAGGTAATCCAGCCACGCTGGTCAGTACAGATAAAATGCCCGCCAGAAGTGCGGTACTGCCAACTACAAGCCAATTAACATCCTGCATGGTTGCTGCCACACCAACGGTCGCTATTGCTGTCTGGGCAATGGTTTTGATTGCCCGAATAACAGCAGCTTTCGTCCACTGTTTCCAATCTCTTTTCATACGGTTTCTCCTTTCTCGGTTGGCAGTGCCATGAATTCCTCGTGCAGATGTGTCATCACACCATTGCCGCCCAGTTCGTGGTACTGCCGGTACATATTTTCATAGTTTTCTTTCGCATAGATGGGTGCAAAACCTGCATCAATGTACTTGTTATAGCAGTGCAACATCCGGTCACGGAGCAGAGCTTGCACACCGTATTCCAGTGCCTTTTGTCGGGCATCCTGTTTTTGCATGCGGTTTAAAATCGACTTTGTGCCAATACTAAGAATGCCCGTTGCAGACAACACAGAAATCGCAATGGTGATAATCTCTCGAATCACACAGCTTCCTCCGTTTCTTTCACATCTTTCGTTTCTTTCTCTTCTTTCACATCATAATCGCCGGAAAGCAGTACCAACATTTCCGGCGTTAGGTCACCAGATGCAAAAATCTGATACTGTCCATTTTCCAGCTGCACCGCTTGAATTTTTGCGTTGCCCCAGCCTGTTCTTTGGATGGCTTTTCCCTGTTTCAATGATTCTACGGCTTCAATAATATTCACTGTATCATCTCCTTAAAGT
>QWCE01001779.1_pt1 | contig 30230 bp, 29 predicted proteins | sample 1972531 | NCBI WGS metagenome assembly QWCE01 (sample SAMN09866716, study PRJNA288562) | Human gut metagenome isolate term4_stool, whole genome shotgun sequencing... | reverse complement strand
GGTCTCGTCCAGTTGTCTGCGCAACTGCGTGAAATACTCTTGCGAGTATAGAGCATTGCTCCACAAGAGAACTAGAACAAAGGATGCCCAAAATGAGAAGTTCTTTTTCATCTTCTTTATGTGTTTGATTACGATGCGTAAGTTAAAACAAATAATTCACATCCGCAAGTCCCTTTGAGCTAATTTCTATTTCGCACATTCCAGTGTCTTTTGCATCACCCTCTTCATATCCCGTGCAATCTTCTGGTCGGTGACTTGGGCATAGATTTGCGTGCTGGCAATAGACGAATGCCCCATCATCTTAGCGATGCTCTCAATAGGCACACCAGCCTCTAGCGTTAGCGTGCCGAACGTATGTCTTGCACAGTGCCAAGTCAACGGAGTGCGGATGCCACAAGCCAACCCCACGGCTTTGAGATGACGGAGTAGCTTCCAGTCGCTCATTGTATCGGGAAATATCTTGTAGTCTCCTCTGCTCTTCGCCTTCGTGTAAAGGGCGAGTATCTGCTCCGCTATCGGATGCAAGGGGATCAAACTCTCCACCTCCGTTTTCTGTCTTGCCTTGCGAATATACCGCTTCCCCTCGCTGTTCGTCTCTTCCTCAGGAGGAATTGAAATCAGCGGAGGGACAGAAGCGAGCATTCCACCCACAAATGCAAAAGGAGAGCCTCACGCTAGGTGAAGCTCTCCTTTTGTTTCGTCGGCTTGCTAGGTTACTTCGTATGGCTCAGCAAAGACCAGATAGCATCGTCCTCAGGGTACGGTGCGACGACCTCTATTTGCTCATGAGTGACGGGGTGCTCGAAGCTTAATATACGTGCATGGAGCGAGATACCACCATCCTTGTTACTCCGAGGAGCGCCATACTTGAGGTCTCCCTTGATCGGGTAGCCCATGTGGCTCAGTTGCGTACGTATCTGGTGATGCCGTCCCGTATGTAGCGTCACGGCGAGCAGACTGTAACGGTCGCCCACGGCAAGACGCTCGTAGGTGAGCCAGGCGCGCTTAGCCTCAGCGTGAGGCTCCGTCACGACGTAGCTCTTGTTTTGCTTGCGATTGCGATAGAGCAGATCCTTTGCCTCGCCCGATTTCTGAGGAAATGCCCCACAAACCACAGCGTGGTAGACTTTGTGAATCTCTCGTCGCTGAAACATAGCGTTGAGCCGTGCCAGCGCCTTCGAAGTCTTGGCAAAAAGCACCGCCCCCGATGTCGGTCTATCGATACGATGCGTGACCCCAACGAACGCCCGCCCTGGCTTGTCGTACTTATCGATGAGATAGCGCTCGACAAGCTCCGAAAGCGGTGTATCGCCCGTGCTATCACCCTGTACGAGCATCCCCGCTGGCTTATTGACGATGAGGAGATGATTGTCCTCGTATAGGATCTGTAGGTCAGGCATCGGTCTGCTTACTAAGGCATTACATATTCATACCGCCACAGCAGGAGAGCACCTGTCCTGTCATGTAGGAGGAGAGGTCGCTCGCGAGGAAGAGAGCCACATTGGCCACATCCTCCGGCTTGCCACCACGACGTAGCGGGATCTGCTTAGCCCACTCCTTGCGTACCTCCTCGCTGAGGACGGCCGTCATATCGCTCTCGATGAAGCCCGGAGCGATGCTGTTGGCACGGATACCACGTGAACCAAGCTCCTTGGCAACGCTCTTAGCCAGTGCGATCATACCAGCCTTAGAGGCCGAGTAGTTCACCTGACCCGCATTGCCCGAAACACCGACGACGCTCGCCATATTGATGATGCTACCCTGACGCTGTTTCATCATGACGGGAGCCACGGCGTGGGTCATATTGAAGGCGGACTTTAAGTTGACATTGATCACCGCATCCCACTGCTGCTCGCTCATACGCAGGAGCAGACCGTCACGGGTGATGCCCGCATTATTGACTAGGACGTCTAGCTTGCCAAAGTCAGCAACGATCTGATCAATGAGCTGATGCGCTGCCTCAAAGTCTGCAGCATTGCTCTCGTAGGTGCGTATCGTGACACCGCACTCCTTGGCTAGCTGAGCGTAGTAATCCTTTGCTTCGTCGGCCACCTTGAGGTCGCTGATAGCTACATGGCATCCAGCCTCTGCATACTTCGTGGCGATCGCTTTGCCGATACCACGTGCTGCTCCGGTGATCAGAGCCACTTTGTCCTGAAGTAGTTTCATAGATTCTATTGAGTTATAGGTTTTGTATTTGCATGATTGGTTAGTCCCTGTCTGAGCAGCTGCTTCATCGCAGCGATGATGCGGAGGTAGTCCTCCTTGCCGTACTCATGGTGGTAGCGATTGATGTAAGGCGCCTCCAGACTCTTGAAGCTCTTGAGGAGCAGGTAGGCTGTTGAGTTGATATCTGGGACCACTAGCTCTCCTCGATCGTGCCCCTCCTGCAGGATCCGCTTGAGCATATCGTACTCGCTCTGGTCATACTTGAGACGAAGGCGCTCGATGTTGAAAGTGTCGCTAAAGAAGCTCGCATTGTGCTCGCCCTGTCTCTGCACCGTCTTCTGAATCAGTTGCAGATGATTGTCCAGCAGCACCATCAGCTTAGTAATCGCATCGGCAGGACGAGCCAGCACCTCGCTCAGCGACTGACTCATCAGACTGATCTCCCGCTCTATAACCGCCATGAGTAGCGCCTGCTTGTCCTTATAATAGGTGTAGACCGTGCGCCGACTGCACCCCACAGCCTCAGCAATGGCGACCATGGTCGTCTCCTCGACTCCTTGCTGCACAAAGAGCGTGTGGGCCATTTGGACGATGCGCTGGCGCATATGTTGTGTAGAGGTCATAGGTGTGTGGACGATAATAAAAGCGTGAGATAACCGTTACAAAGATACAGCTTTGCGCCGAAAGTGCCCTTTGGGATCAAGCGCACGCCATTCTAATTCTCACCCACATGTCATCCTCTAGGAGATTACTCGGCACCCTGCCTACCAATATACTACTTGTCGTGCTGGCGCTCGTCGTGGCACTCCTACCGCTCGTTCTCTCGGAGCCACTCGTGAGACGCATGGCCGACGAGGAGCGGCTCAAGATGCAGACCTGGGCGGAGGCGACCGAGTGCATAGCCAGCCAAAGCGACGAGCAGCTCAATGCCTTAGCTCTCCAAATCCTAGAGTCAAACACGACCATACCGCTCATCCTCACAGATAGCCTCGGAAATATCTTGGGATACAAAAACATTGACTCCGCGGCAGTCGCCCGTGACTCGACCTATCTGGCGAGGCGGCTCACGGCTTTTCGCTCTGGCTATGCACCTATCGAGATAGACCTAGGCACCGCTGGGCGCCAATACCTTTACTACAGCGACAGCAGTAATCTAAGGCGATTGCTACGTTTCCCCTATCTGCAAACGGGCATCTTCATCCTCTACATCATCATCCTCGTCCTCACCATTCGCAGCCTACTGCACTGGGAGCAGGACCGCATATGGGTCGGACTCAGCAAGGAGACCGCCCACCAGCTCGGCACGCCTATCTCTTCGCTCATGGCGTGGACCGAACTGCTCAAGAGCTATGACCTACCTCCCGAAATCATCGAGAGCATAGGCCAAGATGTCAATCGCCTCGAGCTGATCGCACACCGCTTCCAAAAGGTCGGCAGCCTACCCGAACTCTCGCCCATAGAGCTCAACGGACTGGTCGCCACCTCTGTGCAATACCTCTCGCGACGCATATCCAGACAGGTAGAGATCGTCTTCGAGCCAGCAGCTGAGGAGCTCTACTGTCTCATCACGCCCGACCTCATGAGCTGGGTCGTAGAGAATATCGTCAAGAACGGTGTCGACGCGATGGACGGCAAGGGTACGATCACCATCACCACAGAGGCACACGGCAAGAACGCCTACCTCGAGATCACCGACACGGGCCGTGGTATGACACGAGCCACGCAGCGGATGATCTTCAAGCCAGGCTTCACCACCAAGGAGCGTGGCTGGGGGCTCGGCTTGTCGCTCGCACGTCGCATCATACGTCACTACTTCCGCGGGCGCATCTACGTCAAGCGCTCCGAGCTACAAGTCGGCACCACCTTCCGTATCGTCCTCCCCCTGCAGCAGCTCCCCTAACCCACTCGCCGTCCTTCCTTCCAAAAGTCTGAAAACGCTTCCGTGAAGAACAAAATATCCACGGGTGAAATTAACTTCTCCCGTGGATATCTAAGGTGAGGTCTACTTTTCCGACCAGTTATGGTTCAGTCCTTTCAGTTGTAGAGCACAAAACCTTATCAGCCAGCCAAGACGTCGCCTATAAAGTTGCCGAAACAGCTGATGCGGCTACAATAGCTGCGATAATGAATATGGCTATAGTAATGCCGATGCACACTGCAGCCGCAATGGCCAAACCCTTAGCCCACTGGAGGGACTTACGACTTGCCCGTTCAGAACCCTCGTAGTCTCCTCTGTCATAGAGTGAGGAGACCTGTATGGAGTAAATAAGAGGTATAATACCTAGCGGGAAGAAAAGAATGGCGCAGAGGACACCCCACACAAGATTGTCGGGTGGCATCTTGGGACGGTTTTGTGGTTGCATAGGGCTACCCATCGGGGCGCCGGCGCCATACGCTGGCCCGTAAGGTGTACCATAAGGTGTGCCGTTAGATGGACCGTAAGATGGAGCTCCCGCATAGGGACTGGGACCTGACACTTGTGGTCCAAAGAGGGGACGTAGCTCATCCAGTGCTTGAGCAGGACAAGCATTGACCACGCCTTCGACACGTATTAACGTTTGGGGTGTAACCCCACGAGAGGACAACTCCTCAAGCGTATAAGGACCTACATCCTGTCCGTTGTGGACGATATAGTACTGTCTCATAGATATCTATAAATTACTAACATTGTGTCTCTAGTCATACGAATCTCATTGGATTCTCCCTAGAGTTTACCATACGGAGAAAAAGCCACCAAGGAAGTTCAATCCAAGGAAAATCAAGAATATTATCGAAGACCACTTGACCCAGGCTTGAGCCGTACGACTAGCCTCCCAAGCACCCCTGTAGTCACCTCTGTTGTAGCATGATCCAACGCGAGATGAATAGATCGTCGCACCTATACCTCCTGGCAAGCATAAGAATATCAGGATGATACTCCATACAAGATAGTTAGGAGGCAGGACACCCTCTATCTCTTGTGATGGTGGAATGGTCGTAAATGGATTCGCCGTTGACCCGTCCGATCTGTATTGAGGAGCCTGCTGGTACTGTTGCCCCTGAGGAGCACCGTTGTAGTTAGGTGTCTGCTGATACTGTTGTCCCTGAGGAGCACCATTGTAGTTAGGAGCCTGCTGGTACTGTTGACCCTGAGGAGCTCCGTTGTAGTTAGGTGTCTGCTGGTACTGTTGACCCTGAGGCGCGCCATTGTAGTTAGGAGCCTGCTGGTACTGTTGACCCTGAGGAGCTCCGTTGTAGTTAGGTGTCTGCTGGTTGGGCTGTTCTTGCGCTCCTTGGGGTGCTTGCTGGTACTGTTGTGTCTGGGGAGACTGCTGCCCTAAAAGTGGTCGTAGCTCTTCAAACTCACTCGCAGGACAAGGTTCTCCCATACCCTCTGTCCAGATCATAGTCTCAGGCGTCAACTCTCGTGACGCCAACTCGTCTAGCGTGTAGGGTCCCCTTTTCTGTCCGGAGAGGACGATGAAGTACTGGCTCATAGTTCTATTCTGTTTTATGCTTAGTATTTATTGCGATACGAGTGGGTCGAGCAGACTGGGCGAGGCTCGCCACAGCGACTTGACCTAGGCAGACACTACCGTATATGCTACTATGAAGAGTAACATACTTATCTCGTGGAGAGACTTCAGCAGTATATATGGGTAGTGACATCTCAAGCGTCAATTTAGCGAGAACTCTCTTTAAGTGCCCCTCACTCTTGATACGCAAAGATATGTACTTATTTTGACAGATGCAATACCCTAAAAGATGCGATCCCCCTCCTCTTGCGCCAAAAGAGGAACCGAAATACGGCCAAACATGGAAACGAAATACGGCCAAATATGGAAACGAAACACAGCCAAACGTGGAAACGAAACACAGCCAAACGTGGAAACAGCGAAAAATAATCGTACCTTTGTATGCTGACAGCAAATAGATTACGGATATGGCATACAAGAAGCGAATCGCAGACCAACTACTCCAGCGAAAGCTCCGAGGCAAGGGCGCCGTTCTCATACGAGGTGCTAAGTGGTGTGGCAAAACGACTACAGCCGAACAAATAGCACAAAGCGTCATCTACATGGATGACCCGAAGCGGCGGGCTACTTATCTACAGATGGCCGAGATGAGCATAGATCAGTTGCTCGTAGGACCAACGCCCCGACTGATTGATGAGTGGCAGCTGGCTCCCAGACTGTGGGATGCAATCCGCTATGAGGTGGATCACCGAGCAGATTTAGGTCAGTTTATTCTTACGGGTAGTGCCGTCCCTGCAGATATGAGTCAAGTAGAGCATAGTGGTACAGGACGATTTGCGTGGCTCACGATGAGACCTATGAGCCTCTGGGAGAGTGAAGACTCTACGGGTACGGTGAGCTTGAGAGAGCTATTCGAGGGCAATGAAAGCGTCACAGGACATGTCTCTCATGAGCTAGATGACATAGCCTATCTCATCTGTCGGGGAGGTTGGCCCAGAGCCATTGATATGGAGACAGAGATAGCACTGGACCAAGCTAAGGACTATGTAGATGGCGTAGTGCACAGTGACATATCTCGTGTAGATGGCGTACAGCGAAGTGCTGAGACCACACGCAAGTTACTTCGCTCCTATGCTCGTCATCAGGGCACTCAAGCCTCCATCGGCACCATAACGGCAGACATGACTACTGGAGGTGGATTTGACATCAGCGAAAAGACCGTCTCCAACTATATCAACGCACTTCAGGACATCTTCGTAATAGAAGATGCTGAAGCGTGGAATCCTAATCTGCGTAGCAAAACGGCTATTCGCACCTCGAGCACCCACTACTTCGTAGACCCTTCCATTGCCACCGCATCACTAGGCATAGGCCCCAAGGATCTCATCAACGACCTTAGCACGATGGGGCTCATGTTTGAGACACTGTGCATACGAGATTTGAGAGTTTACGCCGAGATGCTGGACGGCAAAGTCTTTCATTATAGAGACAAAAACGACTTAGAGTGTGATGCTGTCGTACACCTCCGCAATGGCGCCTATGGACTGATAGAGATAAAGCTCGGAGGAGAGACACTCATCAACGAGGGAGCGGAGAGTCTCTGTAAGCTAGCCGAGAAAATCGACACAACGAAGATGAAAGCCCCAGCCTTCAAAATGGTTCTGACCGCCACTGGCAACTATGCCTACAGAATGAAAGAGAGAGATGTGGTCGTCGTCCCCATAGGCACGTTGAAGCCGTAAGTTAATTACGCCTGCTTGATAAAAGTCGGACAACTTTCATTTGCGTCAAACAGCAAAAACGGCCAAACGTGGAAACGAAAAACGGCCAAACATGGAAACGAGGAAGGAACCTTCGCTGCTTTGAGCTGATAGCAAGCCAGTTATATCAATAATCGATTAACTATCTCAGTGATACTTCTTGGAAAAAGTGACGCTCCAGAGGGGGTGGGCGAAAGCCGCCACGGAGGAACTCCCCAATAGCCCCCAAGGAAACAAATATTCCCCACGGAGGTGGAAAATGAAACTTCGGAAGAATGAAATGAAACTTCGGAAGGAGCAAATCAAAGTTCCGAAGAATTTTTTCGTCCCTCCGTGGAGAATAAACAACCCCTACCGAGGCATTTCGCGTTTCCTCCGTGGGGTGCCCAAAGCGTCCTGACAAACGATGCAAGCATCAAGGGTGGCGTAGCCTATCTTCTTGATTTTGTTTTAATATCGTCGCGATTATGTCTAAACTCTTCTGAATAGTAGAGTATTGATCATTACCCTGTACTAGTCCTTTCCGAATAGCTATAACAGCATTTGTTAAGTCGTCCCGTACGATTAGGGAGCCAAAGAAATAGTCCTCAATCTTCAAGGTCTCATTTATAGAGTATACTTCATTGTGTGATCTGTAAGATCCTGAAAATTCTATTGGCATGCTACGATGACTATTCAGCCACTCAATAAACTCAGCACTCTTTACTTCCTCTTTCGTCAAACAGAATTGGGTTACTCCGTTATTGCCCCAATTGCTAGATAGAATGAAAAATTTATCCTCACCAGCACCAACCGTAAAGGACTTATCCTTAAGACCGACATAAACATCTCGTATGTACTGAACAAATAGAGAGTCTATAAACGCTTCTGAAAACTTCAAATTCACATTACGTGCAGCCTCTTTACCCACATTTGAGACCTTCAGGACTATGTCCCCTTCTTTGTCTGCTAATGAAAAGACCAGTCTTGCCCTATGTTCTTCATTCCACTGTCTTTTCATTTCTGCTAGCTGTCTTTGATTTTGTCTAAGACTCTTCGCTGTATAAAAGATCATAACGAAAGAAGCTATCGTCCCCAAGTAACTTGCCCAAAAATACAGCCAATCTATAGGCCTGCCAACAACAGGGTAAGAGCACCTTTCGAGTACTGGGATTGAAACTAAAACGTTTATAACAACAGGAATCAATAAGACCACTAAAACCGTCAAACATCTTAACACCGTTTTCTTCATAGTCTATTTTATCATTTGTGCTTTTCGCCTTATCTCTCAACCTATCATATAGTATACAAAGATACGGCTTTAGCGTTACTATTATATCTGTTAGCAAGAGCACGAAGCTTCGATTCAGATTGCTTTTGCGGGTGGAATGTACGGGCCTGTAGCTCCGCTTCGGATATTTGAGTACCTTTGCACAAAGATGTATGATGCCCTTTGTATGGTCTCTGAATATAGACTAGGGAGGGGACACATCGCTAATTGACTTGTTTTTATCTGTATATACCACAGCTCGTACATTTTACAGTTAAGATTTACGCTTGCCTATGTCGCATCACACCCCTCGCCCACGGCGCCGATCGCTACTTCCCTCGTCTAGGATTATTGCGATCGTATGTATCGCCTTGCCTCTCTTCCTACTGGGATCTATAGCTCTCCTCGAGGTGGGCAAGTGTCACCTAGAGCAGTCAGTGCGTGAGGAGATGACCTTCACCGTCCTGCTAGACCCAGAGACGACTGCTCAGGATAGCATCGAACTGATGCAGCAAGTGCAGCAAGCACCTTACATCAAGGATGTCAACTACATAACGCCTGACGAGGCGGCACGACAACTAGAGGAGGAGATCGGCGAAGACCCCGTGGCGGTCCTTGGCTTTAACCCCTTACAACCCTCGCTAGAGGTGCATCTCAAGTCACAGTACGCTGTGGCCGATAGCATGGCGCAGATAGAGAGCGACTTCGCATCGTGGGGCAACGTGCAGACGATGAGCTATCGTGGAGATATGCTCCAGATGATCGATGAGAATATGCAGCATCTCTCGACGATCCTACTGATCGTCTCGCTGATTCTGCTGATCATCGCTATCATACAGGTCAATAGTATGACCCACATTATGATCTACAGCAGGCGCTTCTTGATCCGCTCTATGACCCTGCTGGGAGCTAAGCCAAGCTTGATCCGTAAGCCCTTTACCACTTACAGTATCTTCAACGGGCTGTGGGGTGGTTTGCTAGCGACTTGTATGATTATAGGCTTGCTCTGCTATATGACACAGCGCAACCCGCTACTCCTCCAGAGCTACCTCAGTTACAGCGAGGTGGCGATCATCCTCGGAGGAATCATCTGCCTCGGCATCCTACTTTCGTGGATCACCGCCTCTATCTCGACGAGCCGATACATTCGTATGGATGGCGGACGCATCGTCATGGCTTAGTCATTATCTTATCCATCACAACTTATCTATTATGGTATTTGGCAAGAAGAATTATATCCTCCTAGCGGTCTCCGTGGGGATCATCATACTGGGGCTCCTCTTGATGTCAGGCGGAGGTAGCGCAGACAGCACAGAGTTTACGGCTGAGATCTTTAGCACACGTCGTATCGTGGTGGCGCCTATCGTCACGTTGGTCGGCTTCCTCCTAATCATCTATGCAATCATGGCTAAGCCCAAGGATCCCAACAAAAGCAACCGCAAGGATAGCGACGCTAAGCCACAAAGCAAGTAAACCCCTTGTGCCGCAACGCTTAAGATGACGATACTCGAATCCATTATTCTAGCCATCGTAGAGGGCTTGACGGAGTTCCTCCCCGTCAGTTCTACGGGGCACATGATCCTCACGCAGGGGGCGCTTGGTATGGAGAGCACACCTTTCCTACGCGCCTTTACGGTGATGATCCAGTTTGGTGCGATCCTCTCAGTCGTGGTGCTGTACTACAAGCGCTTCTTCACCTTTCGAATTGAGGAGGGCGCACGACAGCTACCGCAGCGGTGGCAGTGGGTAGGACGCTTCTCCTTTTACATCAAGCTCCTCGTGGGACTGATTCCCGCAGCGGTCATCGGGCTACTACTGGAGGAGCAGATAGACCAGCTCCTAGACAATGTCTATGTGGTCGCCACGACGCTCTTCCTAGGCGGTATCTTCATGCTCTTCATCGATCGCATCTGGCCAGCTCAGAGTCAGAAGGCAGAGCGTCCATCGTACCGCAACGCTTTCGTCATAGGTTGCTTTCAGACCATCGCTATGATCCCAGGCGTGTCACGCTCTATGGCGACAATCGTGGGGGGACTGCAACAGCGACTCACAAGACGCGCTGCGACCGAGTTCTCCTTCTTTCTAGCGGTGCCGACGATGCTCGGCGCCACTCTGCTCAAGGGGTACAAACTTCTCTCCGATCCCGTCTCTAGTCAGATACTTCAGGAAAACTGGATGGCACTCCTCGTGGGCAATGTGGTAGCTTTCGTAGTGGCTCTGCTAGCGATCAAGTTCTTTATCAACTATGTGACCCGCTACGGCTTCAAGCTCTTCGGCTACTACCGTATCGTGGTCGGTCTACTGGTACTCATCCTACTGCTCTGTGGGGTGCCTCTAGCGATGCACTAATAAGATGAATCAGGAAGTCTCCTCCAAGCTATACACTCCTGCCGACCTACAGGCTCATCGCCCCCTCATGTTACGTACGGGAGCGATCATACCACTGGACAAGCCGTTGGGGTGGACCTCCTTTGACGTGGTCAATAAGTTGCGCATCATGGTGCGTCAGGTGACGGGCATCAAGCGCATCAAGGTAGGCCACGCTGGGACGCTTGATCCGCAGGCGACGGGCGTGCTGGTGCTCTGTACGGGTCGTGCCACGAAGCTCATCGAGCAGCTGATGGATCATGACAAAGAGTACTGCGCCACGCTCCAGCTCGGAGCCACGACGCCCTCCTTCGACAGCGAGCACGAGATCGATGCGACTTATCCCTACGAACATATCACGGAGGAGATGGTGCGGAGCGCCTTGCGCCAGTTCACGGGAGAGATAGACCAGCGACCTCCGAGCTTCTCAGCGGTCAAGGTGGGCGGCATACGCGCCTACGACCTGGCCCGTCAGGGACAGGAGGTAGAGCTAGCACACAAGCACGTCACCATCCACGAGCTGGAGCTGGTCAGCTTCACACCCCCCACCCTACAGCTACGCATCGTCTGTAGCAGAGGCACCTACATTCGTTCGCTAGCACGCGACCTCGGCATGGCTCTCGACTCGGGAGCTTATCTCACTCAGCTGGTGCGGACACGCTCTGGCGAGATTTCTCAGGCGAACTGCTTTAGCCTCGACCAACTGGACGAGCTACTCGCCCTAACGCCCGACGAGGAGGAGCTCTCCTGACTACTATATTCCCTCTATCCCATTAGAAACAGAATCCAATATGCGACATAAAGCGAAGCTTTCACACTTTGACTACAAGCTCCCCGAGGAGCTCATTGCTCAGTATCCGACCACCTTCAGAGATCAGTCTCGGATGATGGTGCTGCACCGCACTGACGGCTCCATCGAGCATAAGAACTTTGTGGACATCCTCGACTACTTTGGCGAAAAAGACACCTTTGTCTTCAACGATACGAAGGTTTTTCCCGCAAGGCTCTATGGACTGAAAGAGAAGAATCAAGCAAAGATCGAGGTCTTCCTCCTGCGCGAGCTCAACGACTCCCTGCGTCTATGGGATGTCCTCGTAGATCCAGCCCGCAAGATCCGCATCGGCAACAAGCTCGAGTTCGGTGAAGAGGGCGGTGCTCCCGTGCTGGTCGCTGAGGTTATTGACAATACAATCTCGCGCGGTCGTATCCTACGCTTCCTCTACGACGGCTCTCACGAGGACTTCCTCAAGGATCTGTACAGTCTAGGCGAAGCTCCACTACCCGCGGAGATCAAGCGCCCCGCTGAACCAAGCGATCTAGAGCGTTACCAGAGTGTCTTCGCGAAGCATATCGGCGCCGTCTGCGCTCCTGCGGCGAGCCTGCACTTTAGCGACATCATCCTGCACAAGCTTCGTCTGCAGGGCTGCAACCTTGCTTTCCTCACGCTACACCACAACCTCTCCAGCTATCAGGAGATCGAGGTGGAGGCGATCAGCAAGTATAAGGTGGAAAACGAAGAGATGTACATCCCCCTCGAGTGCTGCGACATCGTCAACCAAGCGCGCGACGACAATGCGCAGATCGTTGCCGTCGGGGCGACCGTCATGCGAGCCCTCGAGACGGGCGTCAGCACAGACGGTTACCTCAAGGAGTTCAGCGGATGGACCAATGAGTTTATCTACCCGCCTTACCACATTCACCTGCCGACCGCTATGCTGACCAACTTCAATGCGCCAAAGAGTATCAACCTCATGTGCGCCGCCACCATGGGCGGAGAGAAGAATGTGATGAATGCGATGAATGTGGCGGTCAAGGAGAAGTACCGCTTCGGTTGCTACGGGGATGCGCTCCTCATTATGGACTAAAGGATCCTGCTAAGCCTCTCTCACTGTCGCTCCTATGCCTACTGCTTACATAGCCCTCGGTAGCAACCTTGACGAGCCTCGTCATCAGTTGCTAGAGGCGATCAGGCGAATGCGCCTTCGTGGGCTCCAGATCTACAGTATCGCACCCTTTGTGGAGACTCGCCCCGTGGGATTCGCTTCGGAGCATCTCTTCCTCAATAGCGTTGTGGCTGCTCACACGACAGCCACGCCAGCAGAGCTTTTGGCACAGCTTCAGGAGATCGAGCGGGAGATGGGGCGACTGCACAAGTCGCACGACGGGATCTACTCCGACCGAGTCATAGACCTAGACATCCTGCTCTACGACCAGCGTGTCGTGACCACGCCTGAGCTCACCATCCCGCATCCTCGTATGTGTGAGCGAGCCTTCGTCCTGCAGCCACTCAGCTACATAGCGCCCGAGCTCACCATCCCCACGACGGGGGCCACCGTGGCTCAGCTACTAGCCGCCCTGCCCTCATGATACATGATCTGAGCGAAACGATCTGCGCGCCTGCCACCGCACTAGGCGGGGGGCTAGCCGTCATACGTATCTCGGGAAGCTTAGCCCCGCAGATCGCCGAGACGCTTCTTGGCAAAAGGCTCGCGCCTCGTGAAGCCACGACCGCTGGACTGCGCATTGACGGACAACTCATAGACCTCGTCGTAGCCACCTACTTTGCCGCCCCACACTCCTACACTGGCGAAGAAGTCGTCGAGCTCTCCTGCCACGCCTCCCCCTTCATCGTACGCTCTATACTAGAGTGGGTCACTCAGCAAGAGGGGTGCCGCATGGCCGATCCAGGCGAATTTACCCGTCGTGCCTTAGCGCATGGCAAGCTAGACCTCGCCGAGGCAGAGGCGGTCGCCGACCTCATCGCTGCGACCACTGCCACACAGCACAAGATGGCTATGGAGCAGCATACCGGCAGGCTCAGTCATCTGCTCAACGAACTGCGGGCGACGCTCCTACGCTTCGCCGGTCTCCTCGAGCTGGAGCTAGACTTTAGCGAAGAGGATGTAGCCTTTGCCGATCGCACCACTCTGATTGCGACGTTAGCCACCATACAGCACCAGCTCCGCCTGCTCACGCAAAGCTTCAGCACCGGGCAAGAGCTCCAGCAAGGCATCCCGACCGCTATCATTGGTGCACCAAACGTGGGCAAGAGCAGTCTCCTCAACGCCCTTCTCCAGCACGAGCGAGCCATCGTCAGCGACATCCCCGGCACCACCCGAGACACCGTCGAGGGACGACTAACCATTCGTGGTACACTCTTCCGACTCATCGACACCGCTGGTCTGCGCCAGACGACCGACCTCGTAGAGCAACTAGGCATCGAGCGTAGCTACCAGCAGATCTCCTCGGCACGGCTCATCCTTTGGGTCATCGCCCCGCCACTACCCACATGGGACGAACTAGAGACACAGCTCGGTGAACTCCTTCCACGCACCTCCCCCGACAGTACCCTCATGCTCCTGCTCAACAAGCGGGATCTACTCACCGAGAGCGAGGTCACGGACTGGCTCAGCCACTGCTCCGACCAGCTACAGCGCATCACGGACAAACGGCACACCACCCCTCCGCTAGCCATCTCAGCACGAGCCGCTCAGGGCATCGAAGCCCTCGAAGAGCTTATGGTCACCAACACCCACACCCTGCACAGCAATGAAGAGACCGTGATGCTCTACAACCTACGTCACTACGAGGCGCTCACCAAGGCAAGTCACGCCTTAGAGTTGGTCTCCGAGGGACTCCACAACGGCTTGACCAGCGACCTCATCACCCCCTATCTCCGTGAGGCTATCGAAGAGATCGGTCTCGTCACAGGCGCCTCCATCACCTCCGACGAGGTGCTCGGCTACATTTTCTCCCACTTCTGCATCGGCAAATAGTATGGGCCAGGGACGCATCGCAGAGGAGCAGCAGGTCATTCGGCAAATGATCCAGCTCTACTGCAGGAAGAAAGAGGAAAATGAAACGCTCTGCGACAGTTGTCGCGAGCTACTCGAATACGCCACACGGCGACTAGCCCGCTGCCACTACGGCGCAGCGAAGCCCACCTGCCGCAAATGCCCCATACACTGCTACCGACCCGACATGAAAGCCCGCATTCAGACGGTGATGCGCTGGGCCGGTCCACGTATGCTCTTCCACCACCCCCTCGCCGCCGTCAAGCATCTCCTCCGCGAGCTCTAATCTCCTATCCCATACAAGGTTACAATTCGAAAGCAAAGCGACAAGTCCTGACGCTTTGTCACCTATCCATGCCAATTCTCAGGGAAGAATTTCCCGATAGCTCACGAGGAAACGAAAATTCCCCACGGAGGGCCGAAATAAAAGTTCGGAAGAAAGAAATCAAACTTCGGAAGAGAGAAATCAAACTTCCGAAGTTTTTTTTCGTTCCTCCGTGGATAATCCACGATCTCCACAGAGGAATCGTTTGATTTCCTCGATAGTGCCGTAAATAAAGTCACTCTGTATAATGTGTCACCCTATGGAGACATCTAGAAATTTCGTACATTTGCTGGCGATCAGGTACACTTTTTCCTCGAAAATCAAGCGGATTTTCCAAAAACAGCCCTGTAATCAACTGACAATCAGCACGTCTTAAATTTAGCTCTCGCAGAGCATCTTCCATTAGAACAAGGATTAAGACGTTTTACTATCTGGAATTTATATCCTTCTAGTTCTCGCAGAGCATCTTCCATTAGAACAAGGATTAAGACGCCTAAGCCCTGCTCCTTCAATGCCTTAGAAGCTTGCTCGCAGAGCATCTTCCATTAGAACAAGGATTAAGACGTTGCTGCTGGACTCCTGTGCTGCACTTGTGGCGGCCTCGCAGAGCATCTTCCATTAGAACAAGGATTAAGACAGGACTTTGTCCTCTGGAAGACGTTTCCACTCGTTCTCGCAGAGCATCTTCCATTACAACAAGGATTAAGACAGCTTATTAAGCGTATCGATGTCGGATATCTCCTTCTCGCAGAGCATCTTCCATTACAACAAGGATTAAGACAGATGATTGTCTACCCTTATATAGTGAGTGGGCGTGAACTCGCAGAGCATCTTCCATTACAACAAGGATTAAGACCTTTTCGTTCGCATCCTTCTCCAAATTTAGTACTACTTCTCGCAGAGCATCTTCCATTACAACAAGGATTAAGACTGTCTTGGTCTTTTACCTCAGACACCACACAGGGTTCTCGCAGAGCATCTTCCATTACAACACGGATTAAGACGAGAATCCTTGATCTCCTTGCATCTTGATTGCTATCTCTCGCAGAGCATCTTCCATTACAACAAGGATTAAGACCTCCTCTCATTAAACCAAACATACTATGCGAGCATCCTCGCAGAGCATCTTCCATTAGAACAAGGATTAAGACTAACACTGGAGCTTAGTGTTGCTCCAAGCTCTTGCAACTCGCAGAGCATCTTCCATTAGAACAAGGATTAAGACTTATTTTGATGTGCTGAGAATTTGCTGAGATATTACTCGCAGAGCATCCTCCATTAGAACAAGGATTAAGACGCACCAGTGATACTCCCACACTGGAAGAACATCTTCCCCTCGCATAGCATCTCGCTGAGAGAGAATATGCGACTCTAGTCTTTGACAACGAAAAAAACGCAGGGACTCAATCGCTGAATAGAAGCGATTGAGTCCCCGCAGTATGTCTTCTCTAGACAATAGTTTATAGATTACTCACTGCCCAAAGCTGTCAACGACACAAAGAGAACCTGTTGCTAAAGTCAACAAGCCCCAAGAAGTAAGGTACTCTTATAAGGGGGTATGATTAAAAGAAGAGCGTGTTACGCTGATGGGTGATGATGTCTATATCTATTTGCTGTCCGATTAGTTCCTCCGCTGGAACTAAAGAGTTCCAAGAGGGGAACTGTTTTTGAAACTCGTATATATGACGGACACAACACGATACGTGTAACCCTTTGTAGGGGCGCTCGCTAGTGTCTAGTGGGATGGCGTCCGTTGTATCAAAGGTTACAGCGTCGTGGTTTTAACGGGGACGGACGCACAGACCGTGCGTCCCTACATTATCGTTACTCGTCTCGCTTTGACAGGGACGGGCACCCTCTCGCTAAACACGATCCGTGCAACCCTACTGTAAGGCCATTTATAGTATAGCTACGATGTTGGGGTTGTCTAGAGAGACGCTGTTATAACCCTCTATATAGAATTCATCGACGAGGTAGAGTCGCTCGCTGGCTCGTGTCATCGCTGTGTAGAGCCACTGGTAGGCGGCTGCTTTGGCTTCGAGGGTGAAGTTGCGCGGTATGGCTACATAGACGTGAGGCCACTCCCCACCCTGCGCCTTGTGACAGGTCAAAGCGTATCCATAGACTGCTCGGAGTGCATTGAGATAAGGATCTCTAAACATCTGCTCCTCATACTCCTGGCTCTCCTGCTTGATACCCCGTTCCCGCATCCTAATGTGAAAGTCGATGAAGAGCCTTTTCTGTGCGCTTTGGTCTAGATTACTATAGCCTGAATAGAGTATGTCCTCGATGAGTAGTAGTGAGAAGAGCTGGCGCGAGGCTATCTCCATGACTTCTAATCGGAGGAAGGTGAGTCCAGCTCGTCGCTCTCTCTGATCTAAGGCGACGACTCGCACGAGATCTCCGTTGCGCAGATTGGAGGGTAAGTTGTTTTGTGTGACGAGGAGTAGCTCGCCTTCCATCAGCGTTGTATCGGTAAAGCCTAGTGCTGGGCGAATCGTCTTAGCGTGCTGATTGCAGAGTCTATTGGTCGTGCAGAGGAGTGTCGCTGCTGTGTAGCCTGCCCTGCGCACGTCTGCTATGTAGCTATCCAAAAGAGTCTTACTACTATCGACAAGCTCTATGTCCTTATAGTTGCGTAGCGGTAGCTTACCCCACCTTACAGCTGGGGGATCCTCATATAGCTTACGAACTCTATCAGCGGCTAGTATGATATCATTGCCCTTCGCTTGACGCACTATCTCAGTCAGCCTCACCTCCTCTGCGACTATGCCAAAGTTGTCATAGAGGTAGCTCTGCGAGAGCGCAGGCGAGTCGCTCTGACCTACAGGGGGAAGCTGACACTGATCGCCTACGAAGATAAACTTGCCCTGAGGATTGATATCAAGGAGGTCTTTGAGTAGCCTACCTGATCCAAAGATCGCTTGTCTAGGGTTTTGCTCCTTGAGGTCAGACACCATAGAGGCTTCGTCTACGATATAGAGCATAGAGGGTTCCTCCGTCTTAGCGTCTTGCTTGCCAAACTGCAGTAGCAGCTGTCCCGTATTGTCTACATTGTCATTGGACTCAATCTCTTTGAGCATCTTATTGATGTCTTTATTGAATCCCATAAACTTGTAGATGTAGTGGTGTATGGTCTGAGCAAATCGCGTTACATCGACCGTCTCTGCCGTCTCTGCGTCTGGAGCCGATGTCGCTTTGCGATTGGCTCCCACCTTGTCACTCAGCACCTTGGCAGCTCGTCCCGTGGAGGCAAGCATCACAAAGCGTCTCTCACTCTCAAAGAGCCAGTCGACGAGCTCTCGCATGAGGGTGGTCTTGCCTGTACCGGCAAAGCCCGAGAGTATGAGTACTCTGCTAGCCTCCTGCTCTACGAAGCTCTGGATCTGAGCCAAGGCTTTGCTCTGATCAGCAGTCAGGACTAAGTTGGTCTCGCTCATAGTCGTGATAATGGTCTGTGCGCATCAAGGTCTACTAGCACTGCGCATGCTTGCAGACTCGTGTCACACGCTCTGCTTTAATACTCTCGGAACTCCTGAAACTCAAAGATGGACTCCTTCTTGCCGTCTGCTAGTTCGCTCGTCTTGCGCTGCGTAGTCGATGCAACACAGCGGACGCCTCGTGCGTGTAGCAGGGTGACAAGGCGAAAGCAGAAGGTCATCTCTCCCATAATGTGGACGGTCAAGTCACGATCGGGATACCTACTGGTGATCTCCTCTGCATACTCCTCAGCGAGTATATAAATCTCCTCTGTAGTCGCTCCTGGATCTATCTCGGGGAAGGGTATATCCACCACCTTGCCATACGCTCTTGCGGCATCAAGCTGAGCCTCGCCCCACTTGTCTGACGAGTGATTAGACAGATTTAGGAAGAGTGGCGGTGCTGAAGTAAGTTTGTCATCCTTAAGAGCTTCGAAGAGACGAACCATCTTCCTTTCTATTTGCGTTGGAATATCGCTCATCGGATTGGGGCGAATGCCCGCATGGTTGAAGTCGTTTCTAAGTTGACTAATCTCATCATAGAGCCCACAGAGTTCCTGAACTAGAGGCAAGGAGAGCATCCTCTTGACAATGACTTTTCTTCTGTTGAAGTCTTCTTGGTCGTCATTGTTTTCGCCTAGCTTCCATTCTCTTTCAGGTCGTTTTTTGACAGTTATATTGTAAGCAGCCGCCGCCAAGTCTTGATATCGTTGCTCATCGCATGGATAGCCTGCCTGTTCTGCTGTATACCCCTTAAGAGTCTCCTGTAGGATTGTGATACTCTGCTGGTAGAGTTGCTTATCATAGCACCACTGAGCAGCCTCAAAGCCGTTCTCGATACTGGATGTCGGGTCAAAGCCTGAGAAGGAGTCTTTGATCTTGTCAATCAATGGAGCCATCGCAGGGATAAGGGTGTTTTTCAGATTTTGAGCAGAGTCATTTAGGTCTCTAAATATCCCCCCATCAATGATTGCCTTACCTCTGACGGTAGTCAAGCTTTGAGAGAGAGGCTCTAGTCTGTTTAGGAATAGACGTAAAGCTCTTGCATCTTCGTCTTGTCCTTTTGTTGCTTTGAGTATTGGCTGAATCCTTTCTTTAACCAATGCCGTGAAGCTAGCGGTACGGCCATTTCGCAGAAAGTCGGAGGCTGCAAAGGTCCAGTCTTGCACCTCAACAAGTGGCATCAAGTCAACAAGTGGCTTGACGGGTGCCTTTGCTTCATAGTTTCCGTATGAGATGTGAACGACCTTCGTCTGCTTTAAGAACTTCGCATAGTTGCACAGTACGAGCAGTAGCATAGGGAGGTAGCGGAAGCTGTGGGTGATGTCTATGTATAGTTCATCGCCCTCCTGAAGCTTGTCGTAGATGGTTTGAAATACGCTCCATAGTCCCTGCTCATCACCATCCTCAGTGATGTCAACGGTCTCAATAGGGCAAGGGAGCTGCATCTCGTTTAGTATGGGTCCCAATCCTATGTAGCCTTTTTCCTCTCCACCCTTATAGACTGGCCTTTCCTGCCAATTGGAAGTCCTAGCAGTAGGTGTGAGGAAAATGTAAGCGATGTCTTGTGCCGTCCACGTTTCCTTTACATTGAGAAACTCCAGCGTCGCCTTCTGTATAAAGTGCGTCTCAGAGGAGGTAAAGTCTCCCTGTGTATATTTACATGGGCCATAATTACTCGTTCCTAGTATGGAGATGAATACTTTGCGGTGTGACATTTGGTCTTACAGTTTTAGTGGTTGTGTTAGTTTAGGTCCATCGATGATATCACGTATGCCTAAGATGCGCATACGCTTGCTCATGTTTTCTTGAGTAGCCTTTGAGAAGCGCCACATCTGGTGTAGCGTAAAGATGTAGGAGTTAACCCGCAGCCCAAAGTCCTTGCTGATGGCTGCGAGCTTGTAGAGGTACTCGTCGACCACAGACTTGGGCACCTTGCCGTAGCCTGTCATGGAGACCTTGCACTCGATGACGTAGAGGGCGTTGTCCTTGACGAAGACCACGTCTAGCTCATTATCATTGGATGTAGAGGAGAGACGGCAGATCTTGACCGACTTAGCTATATCCTCGTCTCTCAGCTCGAAGTCTCGCTTGATACGTAGATAGACATACTCCTCAAACCACTCTCCTCCGAGGTAGCGACGTAGCTCAGGTAGTGGGGCTTTCTGAGCGTATCTAAGCTCCTCGGTGAGGTAGAAGTTGCACATCTTCTGTTCGTCGAAGAGCTTGAATGGTCTCTGTGCTCCACAGATTAAGCCATTGTCATAGTCATACGCTAAGCCGTAGAGTGTGAAGTACTCATTGAGACTGACCCTATAATCCAGCGAATGGGTCTGATCCGTAGAGAAGTCGTAGTAGCTGTTTTTGCCTATTGGGACATAGATGAAGCTGGCGTTGAACTTGCAAAAGTACTCATGCACAGCGAGCGACATAGTCTTGGTGCCACCCGTTATGTTGACGATATACTCCACGCTATCCGAGAGCTGCTCCGCACGCAGGGTGTCTAGGATCTCCTTATAGTTATCGTTGGCAACGACAATGCGCCTCACACTTCCCTCCTTACGACCTAGGGCGACCTCGAGGTGCATCGCCTTCTCTTGCGCCTCCATCTGTGGGGTACTCACGAAGAGCAGATCGCTGTACTGCCCCTCCATCTCCTTGATGAAAAGGAAGTTGGGCAGTAGATGATCGCTCAGGATCGATACGATGGTCTTGCTCATAGCTACTTAATACTTAGAAGCCCAAAGATTTCATCTGCCAAAGTCTCTTCCAGCTCCTTCGCTACTGTACGATAAGCACTCCCGTTCTTCCAACTCTTTTTGCCCTTGGCATTAGCCGTGTCGTAGGACTCTTGGAAGACTTGAGCGATGAGCTTAATTTCCTCCTCGTTGAGTTCATTGCGCTTCTCTTGCTCCTGAATAGCCTTCAGCCATTTCTTGATGTCGGTTAGATTGGCATTTAGAGATTTCGTAGCACTTAGCTTACCCTCCAAGCCAGCTTCATAGCGGGCTGCCCTCTCCTCAGCTCGAGCTTCCTCTTCCGCTTGTTGACGTTGCAGATCTTCAAGCGCACTCTTCTTAGCCTCGAAGCTATCTTTGAAGCCTTGATAAAGAGCGTATATGTCCCCATCCATACGGTGCGCCATCTTCTCGCTCAAACGAATCAATACCTCCTCTACTTGCCGTATGGCCTCCTCTAGGGATAAGTTCTCAAGCTCCTCTAGGCGTTGATTATACTCGGCCTTTAGGGTCTCTAACTGTTGAGCTTTGATCTGCTCTTTAATACCCTCCGATAGAGAGTCAGGACCTGAGGCATGTCTTGGGGATAGCTTGCTAAAGCGGGGTAAGTAGTACTTATCGCCTCTTCCATTTTGTCCACCTTTGGCATCCTGGAACTCATTAACTCTAGGATCCGTAGACAAGCGCATATACTTGTACTCTTCTGTCTCGTTAGATACCGCACTACCCGCAAGCGCAAAGAGTTCTTGAATCTGAGGTGACTGATGCCAAGGTGTGCCGAGCTTATCACTCAGCTCATACTCGAAGTGACCCATATAGTAGTTCATCTCTTCAAGCCCCTCACCCTCCAGTATCGCTGAGTAGCGACAGCGTCCATAGCCGTAGGGCTTGGCTTGACCTAACTGGTGGTAGTAGAGATCGGGCTTGCCATGAAATGTTAGTGCCGAGAGCAGCGCACCCAGCTCAATAGGACGCAAGTTGTGAAAAACGATATCACCCGTAAAGGTCGCACCACTGCGAACAGGTGTGAGCGTTGAGTCAAGCTTCTCATTGCCTAGGCTCTTCTGCCACACACCATTCCTGACGTGGTAACGCTTCCAGCCTGCAAGACGGCCATCGTTGTACGTTTTGTATTGATTCGTGCGAGCATTATCCCCCTCTTGCTCGATATACATTGGATAGTAAGAGGCCTTCGGAGTCCCCAAGACTAGCGTAACCTCCTCGCTGGACTTAGCGTTTGTAGAGAAAGCATTGGAAAACTGTACACGCCCTCTCAAGCTGTCCGTCCTGCCGGTGTAGCCGAAGATGCACTCGGCAAGGTCGTGCGTTGACTCCTCCTTATGAGCCTGAGGAAGTAAGTCATAAGGCGTCTTGTCGTAGGGCAACTTATAGAGCAGAGCTAGTCCGAAGTCTTTGATCTGGTTGTCCTCTGTACGAAAGAAGACGGGCACGCCCTTGTCTGTGTCTGTGAGGTGAGACTTCCAGTAGTTCCAGTCGTCAGAATCCTTGTAGATGAATTCGTAATGCTCAAACTCCTCCTCTGACAGGCTATAGCACCTCGTCCCCTGTGACGGGAAGACAAACTCGTAATACTTGCCAGCGTTCATACCACGCTCCTCCTGCCATTGGTCTGGAGACCCAGTGAAGACTATGTCGCCAGTAAACTCTCCCCGATCTGCACAGGTCACATAAGTGAAGGTGTTGGTTCGGACTTCAGTGAAGGAGAGATTTTCGAGATCTTCATCCTTAAAGAGATGATACTTAAAGGCTGCTGTCTTAGGGTCAAATGTCTGACCATCCACTTCTTTCGTCTTATTGATATCGAAATGCGAATTACGACTAAAGTGGCTCGTTAACAGATCTACTTCAAACCAATCATCTATAGCTTTATGACTAATGCGAAGCGGTCTACCATGGTCTACGATCTCGTAGGCATCACCCTCCTTACGCAGGTAACCACAATGGATAGCCCTCTGCACATTTGGATTCTTTATTGTGTAGAGGTCTGTGTTATTCCACTCTCTCTGTGCAAACTTGGCACGAGTGTCGAGGTTCATCTTACCGAAGCTCATGATCTCCATAAGATTGCGTACCTCCCCCTTGATAGAGGTAGCTGGGATGAAGTAGCGGTCTGACACTTGGCTAAAGCTGTTATCCTCAACATCCTTGCTCTGTCCATTGCGAACGAAGATATCGCTCTCAGCCGTGATCGTAAGCTGGATCTTGCCACTTACGCCATCAGAAAACGGCACATCGTGTGAGATCTGGTCTGCCCACGAGGGAATGTATACCTGGTCGGACAGAGGTATGAAGTTAAATGGTGCGTGTACTGACATAGCGTATTACTTTTCAAATCCAACAAATACGATGCGGTCGAAGACCTTCACGGGGAGGTCTAAGCAAGCAGGCGACTTATCTTCCCTCCAGTAACGAAGGAACTTGAGATAGCGCTGAGACATCCGATGAGTCACGAAGCGAAGCTGCTCCACCTCTGGGTCTTTGAGATCCCCCTCCGGGACTTCATACTGATTGATTAGGTAATGTCCATCAACGTGCTTGATAGTTAGGGAGAGCTTGCCCTCCTGACTATATAGGTAGCCCTCTCTGATGAATGGGTTAGCCCCCTCAAAGAGCGTCATATCCAGAGGGCTGTCGCTATACTCTATGGGTGCATCAGCATTACTCAGCCAGAGGTAGCCCTCATAGCGCAACTCGGTATTAATATCTCGAATCTCTACTCTCATAATGTCTCGCCATTTCTTTTGATTGAACCAGTGAATCGTCCATACCCCTTGTTTACGTTGCCCCCTAAGGGAAGCATCCCGCTACAGAGATCTCTCAGAGCACTCTCGAAAGCGGTGATAGCCTCGCTGACCTGCTCAGGCTCCTCTTGCTCTAGAGCTTGTTTGTCGACGAAGATGTCTAGCTCGATCTTCTGAGCGTTGGTATAGACCGCCTTCTCAGAGAAGAGTGCTCCTCCGACGCTACCTCCTGTAAAGCGGTCGATCTTGACATGATTGAAGACGTGATCCTCTGTACTATCCAGACGCTCCATAAAGAGATCGGTAAAGAGCACACAGCCACGTCGCTTGTTGCGACCTTGACTATCTCCCTCGCCTCCGAAGAGGAGACGCACAGCTTTGTTGTTTTGACCCGTATGTTCCTTCTCTAGGTCGCACTCTTCCAGCCAGTCGGCAAAGATGCCACACTGCTTATTATAGTGGTAAGCGGTGCGATGCGATAGAGCTCCCTTGACCGAAGAGCTCGGGATGAGGATCGACGCCGTACGCTCTCGGACAGAACCCACTCCCTCCTGACTCCATACGATCTGCTGCTCAGAGACGTAGCCCTTGTCCGCTTCATCATCTCCAAGGCCAGAGCCAAACATAAGGAAGTCTACAGGCTGCAATGAGACCTGATAGTGAAGCGTAGCCTCTCCCTCGACAGGCTTTAGCGTATAAGATGCGAAGCCCTCTCGCCCATCTCGCAGACTAGAGGAGTTGTCTAGATAGAGTCTTAGATCGCTCTTCTGGCTCAGGTCTAGCTTGCGATAGAGAGCCGAAATCACCTGAATACTTCCGAAGCCCTTGCGACTACCACCTCCTAGGCGGAAAGCATCAGAGCCGATCGTGTCAATAATCTTGAGAAAGTCTGCCTCCTCTTGATCCTCCACGGCAATAAGCTCTATGTCAAAGCAGAAGCGTGTGCCTCGGAAGACCACCTCCTCGTCAAACTTGCCTCTTTGCTCCGCACTGCCTCGCTGCCCTATACGTACATGCTGTCGGATCGGTAGCACCCGATAAGCCTCCAGCACAGCATCTTCTGTGTCACGGGGTGCCAAGCCATCGACCACCTCTCCAAGGCTGTTGAGGATCTTAGCATCGCTGATGATGAGACGAGAGCCCTCCCCACCCCGCGGGTCTTGCCAACCCATGAGGGTGTTGCCTAGCTCTTGAGACTCTAGCGAGTGACGTATCACCCCTGAGAGCGAAGTTCCTGGGATAAATGGGTAGCCATTGACATCTCGCAGGACTGACGCATCGGTCATTATGTTTTTATCTCCACACCCTATGGATAGCGGGCTAGTGGTCTCGATGATGATCCGTGCTGTGTATCGGATTGAATAAAATGTTTGTGCCATATCTTCTCAGAGGGGGGTTAGTTGTTGTTTGAGCAGTGCTTGCCCATCATAGAGGCTAGGTTGATCACGAGCTCTTGCAGATAGCCACTGTCTTGATGTTCGTCTAGGAACTTGTCCAGCACCTTCTTGCGTCCGTTCTTCTCCCACTTGTCCTTTGCTACGCCATGATTGAGATAGCCTTCGATAGCCTCCATCAATTTGTCAGGACCATTTGCGACCATAGCCAAGTTGCGGATAGAGCCCCACTGAGAGGCAAAAGCTTCATCTCTCTTGAATAGTCCTCCGTTCTTCTTGACAAAGCTGTTTACCTCATTCCAGACCTTGTTTTGCTCGCTCTGACGAGAGACTCTACTCTCTAGATAGTTCCACAGCAACAGGTCAGCCCCAGTGATTGCAGGCAAGTCTTCAGGAGCTGGAGTAGCACTGTCTTTTTGACTCGTAGAAGATTTCATAAAGCGATAGCTAGAGCGTCCCGTAGCAGGGTCTGCCTGGAGGAAGGCGGGGTTGTAGAGGACTCGCCCGAAGCCCTCGTTGCAGTAGCTCCCGATGTACCTTTCATGCAGCTCCTGCGCATTCGTCTGAACGATAAAGACACTCCCCTTCTCAAAGCCACATCGGTCAGAGTCATAGGCGCGGAGCTTGTAGTTCCACGGGGCATACTGGAAGGTGAGTACCTGACACTTATTCCACAGGATCTGCCCCTTCTCTATCCCTAGATCTTGAGCCGTAGGGTGAAAGCTCGGATAGCCGTTGTCATCAAGGAAGATCAGTCTAGAGTCCGCATAGACAGCTACGCACCGACCAGCCGTTCCTAGCTCGACAGCCTCATCCGTACTCGTCGGCTCCTCGAAGTCATACGGGGAGATCTCCACGAGTCCAAACTGAGCCGTCCTCGAGCGTCCGATATGTCGCTGCCCGACCAGTGCACGGACGATCTCCTCGCGGTAAGCTTGCGCCTCCTCATCTATCTCGACTGAGAAGTATAGCGTCACGCCCCGCTGCAGCGCTTCTAGACCAAACATCTGCTCGTCCTGAGCACGACGTCTCGCTGAGTCATAGGCAGACTTGATGAAGAAGTTCTTATCCACCTTAACCTCATAGGCCTGCTCCTTTCCAAATACATAAAACTCTTTGCGCTCCTGCTTCAGCTGCTTCGCTCTCATCTCTTCACTGCTTGGATCAGGGATGAGATAGTTTACATAGCTCTCCTGCTCTATACGGACTAGCTTGGGATGATAGATGGCTGCGGGGACCTTTACGCTACGGTGCTCTTCTAGAGAGGGGTTAGCATCTCCAAACCGTACATGCCCACTATGAAATATCAAGAAGCTACGCTCATCCTCCTTATTATATAGCTTGCTGGCTACCACGCCTAGGAAGTTGCTTCCAGGGATAAAGGGTAGCGTCTGCGCCTTACCTTCGGTAGCTGGCGTATCGTTGAGTACGATATCAGACAGCAGCTTACACTTAAACTTCAATACCTCCATCATTACTCTACTCTAGAAAGTTTGCACCGGCCGTAGCCTCTATTTCTACCTAAGCCTAGTCGCTTGACAAACAGCAAGGCATCTGCCATCAGCGCCTCTTGCTCCTCAGACTCCAAGCCTCTGATCTCGCCATATAGCGTACACGGTATAGTCGTTTGGATACGTCGCAGACTGTGATCCTTAGCTAGGCCATCATCTCCTATCGCTGTAGAGGACAAGGTCTGGTATAGCATAGAGGATAGCACACTAGGCTCTTCAGAGCTTTTGATACGCTGTGTCAGGGCTTCACTCAGAGAGGCATTGGTAAAGTATAGCTTGCCTTGCTGGTTCTCACTCCCGAAGAGCGCGTCAACAAGTGTCACATCATCACCACCCCCGAAGTGTAGCACACTAGCCACCGCCTCACGCAGTAACCCCTTGATCGTCTTGCCTGGGATAAAGGGGAGCCCATCCGGGTCCTTTACGACCAGCTCGTCAGCATCAGCTCCAGCCGACTGACCAGAGCCACAGTGCCAGTTAGAGAAGAATTCTACTTGATACTTCATCGCTTCCGTTTCTAATCTTTTGTCACCACATTCATAATGCTATACAGCGAGAGCACATCGAAGGTTGGATATATAGTCACCTCCGTAGTCTTATCTTTATCTTCAGTTTCTTCTCGTTGTCTACATTTCGTTTCGCAGAGCTCTGTGACCAGCTTACTACTAGCACCACTATACACACTCTTCATACGATTGAGATGCTGACTAGCGAAGTCTACACTCCGATGCATGTACGTGAGCCACTGACGCAGCCCAGACTTGACACCCTCATCGTCTATCTTCTGAAGTTTATCGCAGTACGACAGCAACTCATCTATGGTGAAGTAGTCAGCGCGCTCCGCTAAGTAGTATGGCCCGAATGCAAAGGAGAGAGCATCGGTGGGCATTAACACACGCTCAACGATGTCCGCATAGCTCTCTACGTAGCTATCCTCCACCTTGTGAAACATCAGGCACGAGGGGATACTACCCCCAGCATCTACTTGATGCTTGGCATCATGCTTAGCTGCACTGCAGAGATCCTCCGCTAGCTTATAGCCATAGTGGAAGGGGTAAGAAGACTTGATAAAAGCAATCCCAGCACAAGCCGTCAGACAGGACAGCCCCGTGGCACCATGCACGATCTGCCCTAGCTCTCCCTGCCCCGTATGATACTCAAACTGACGAATGAACTCCTGCGCATACGCTATAGCCAGACTACCACGTATGATCACCGTCATATCATCACCTCCTAGTACGACGGGACGCAGTGGATAGGCGTCGCCTTCTCGCACTCCTAGCTTCTCAAAGGCTGCATTGGCAGCACGTTCGGTAGCCTCGTCTAGTAGCTGGGAGAAGCGCTGATACTGCGCCATGTCTCCTCCGATACGCTGTACGATCTGACCCAAGCTATTGCCATCTGCATGGACGATGGCGATCCAGTCATTCCTATCCGTCAGCTTTGCGATGTCGTAAGGGTATCGATCAGGATCAACCTCCTTATCACTATCAGTGCCATAAAAGCTTTTCTTAGCGAGCGATAGAGCGTGAATATAGCGTCTCTTAGCAGCTGTCATCATGTCGACACATTTGCCCGACCCCTCAGAGGCGACTAGGGGCAGCCCCGTCTTGTTGGATCGCTTCATACCTAGCGCACCAAGCGTCAGACTGGGTTGGGGCTGGTTACGCTGGCTCCTGAGCTTCTCCTCCAGTTCATTGATGCTATCGGGGAAGTCTCCCGTCATCTCTACGACAGCCTGACTGATCGTGATGCCAGGCGCCTCGATCATCACACGGCGAGGGAAGTAGCGCACCGTCTGAGCGCAGGTATCTAGATCGTCAAAGTAGTAGCGCACATTTCCCGCAGCGCCGATGATCAGCGCCTCATCACGGAAGGGCGCTCCGACCGTCTCGCGAAAGATCTGCGTACAGATCTGCGCCACAAGCTCACTGGCTCCCACGATATCTTTCAGCTCATTCGTCTGAAAGATAAAGTTTTGGATCCCTTGCACAGAGGCGCCATATAAGTATCCCATGAGTAAGTCCTTTATTTAGTTTCTGATTCTTGTCAATGTCCCAAAGCCTACACTAGCGTGCCGGCCCAATCCTATCTGATCGGGCAGCGATACGTTGGCGGCAAACTGTATGTCGAGCGTCATCAGTGGCACCCCCTTATACTTCACAGATCGCATCGGAGTCGTAGAGAGGATCTCCGTCTCTAGCATCGTGGGGACGAAGATGCCCACCCCCTTGAGCATCGAGAGTATATTACCCGTGAGGATCTGCTGCAGCTTCAGTATACGAGCTGCCAGACCTCTCTCACGCTCAAACAGCTTATAGTTCTTGTCATTCAGCGGTAGCCAGTCGCTCAGCTGATAGATCACCGGCAGGTCACTCATCTCCACCTCATGTCTATCCGCATCGATATGCTCAATCGCAAGCGTCACGTGACGCTTACCGATCATCGTCTCCAGGCTCTCCGCACGGAGCAGGTCTCCGACCGCATCCACACCATCGCCGACACAGACCAGTGCCGCCTTGCCATTGATCCGTCTATACTGTATCAACGGGTAAGCATAGCGTAGCCCCCCAGCCTCATGATTGTGATATATCGTATTGTCTCGAGACAGCAAGCTAACGATGGCGCCACGAAATAGCGGTAGCTCCCATCTTGCGATCGACGTATCAAATCGCACTTGCAACGTTCTCAGTTCGCTCATATCTATTGCTAAGTCTTGGTCTACACCTTTATGCTCCCCTTATGCTTCCTCTAAGCTCCCAAAAGAGTTATAAATGTGTTTCTCCGCAAAGATAATAAAAAAGGATACGCGTAACGATTCGTGTTCCCCGTGATGGGTCGCAATTTGTATCCCCGTCAAAGCAAGACGTGTAGCGATATGTAGGGACGCTCGGAAGTGTCTAGCCAGAGGGCGTCCGTTGTGTCAAAGTAAGACGTGTAGCGATATGTAGGGACGCACGATCTGTGCGTCCGTTGTGTCAAAGCGAGACGTATAACAACGAGAGGAGACCGTTGCAACAGTCTCCCCTATTGTTTTACGCCCAAACCTCTCTCCTCGACATCCTTGTTCTAATGGAAGATGCTCTGCGAGACACGCTAGACTATAACCAAGCGACCGAACAAGTATAGTCTTAATCCTTGTTCTAATGGAAGATGCTCTGCGAGAGCTAGACCGTCTGACCGACAAGCTAGACAACATTACTGTCTTAATCCTTGTTCTAATGGAA